>Ga0308156_1000546_pt1 | contig 71531 bp, 66 predicted proteins | sample PhyAR2_FD_201041 | JGI IMG/M metagenome (GOLD analysis project Ga0308156, IMG submission 201041) | Phyllosphere microbial communities from UC Gill Tract Community Farm, Albany, California, United States - DLSL A.R2 | ecosystem: Host-associated > Plants > Phyllosphere > Unclassified | place: USA... | reverse complement strand
TTTCTATCGCGATACATTCATCGACAGGGACTTCAGCGACAACCCACCGGGCATCGGCATGCAGGCTTAGCGGGGAATCCGATCCTTTTCCCCAGGCCAGTCCCGTCAGCCCGTTCTCAAAGCCTTTCACAGGCTTCCAGTATTTACACTCCACGATACCGCTCAAGGGCCAGATGATTCCGCCGTGATCGGCCATATTATTAGCACAGGTACGCAATATTAAAATCTTGTCATCTTTCATGTCTAAACCTTCATTTCATCAGGGCATCAAAATAGTCTTACTCCTGTAGTTAAAAAAGGACCTAATTATAATTATTTAAATATCGCCTAACTCACAGATATTAATTCGATCATGAAATATTAATAAATAATAAATTATCAATACTTAATTTTCAGGATCAAAATAATAACTACATAATAGAATTAAACACTGATAACTCTTTATTTTTTTGAAAAACAAAAACAGAAAAAATATACGAATTACCCAATTAAATGACTGGTTTTGAGAGTGCAGGCAATTAATTATAATTATTAATTACAGTAGTAAGCTATTTATATCCGGGAGAGAGGGACAGTATAAAATGCGGCATCTTGATGCGTCAGGAGGGATTTTTAACCTTGAGAATCTTTCAGGCACCATCCCGCGCTGAAAATCGGGATGGTGTAAACCGTGAATAGCCACGTTTCACTGAGCGAACGGGATCAGAACTCAACGTCTTCCAGACTGAAGAATTCGGTCTGATCATTATAAGAGAAGATCTCCGCATAGCGGCCCCAGTTGATCACGCTGTCCAGGGTCTCTTTGGCGGCGCTGTCAGCCAGCGAGTCTTCCAGCTCCTGCTCAAAGCGCACGCGCGGTGCACGATGGCCCGGGCGCTCATCCAGAACAGTTTTAATCAAGGCCGCCAGCGGTACATAACGCAGCAGATGATCGGCAAACATGATTTTGCGCTGCTGCGTATCCGACTCGGCAAAAACCCGGGCGGGCGGTGTCAGAAAAATGTCCCCTTCCCGCACGTCGGCAAAGCCCAGCGACTGCAGTACCTCGGCTATCGGGAACAGCTCATCCACCTCCAGATGCAGCGAACGGGCCACATCAGGCATGTCTGCACGACCGTGATAAGGTGCGGCCGCCAGGGTTTCAATCAGGCCGGCCATCAGGTTAGTCGATACGTGAGGCAGACGTGTGCCCAGCCTGAGGCTCTTTTTCACGTTATCGCTGGTTGGTCTGGCCGTCATCTGGGTGTACACATCATCGACCAGACGACGGAACGCAGGGTCCAGGCGATTGCGGGGATGACCAAAAGGAACCTTGATTTCCGCGACCACACGTCCGGGGTTAGACGACAGCACCAGGATACGGTCACACATAAAAACAGCTTCTTCGATGTTGTGGGTGACGATAAGCACCGACTTCATCGGCATCTGGCCTTCGTTCCACAAATCGAGTAAATCGGTACGTAACGTTTCGGCGGTTAATACGTCCAGCGCAGAGAAAGGCTCATCCATCAATAACAGGATGGGATCGACCACCAGCGCGCGCGCAAAGCCGACACGCTGGCGCATCCCGCCAGACAGCTCGCGCGGATAAGCGTTTTCAAAACCGTCCAGACCGATCAGGTCGATGGCCGCCAGCGCGCGTTTCCTGCGTTCCGCTTTTTCCACGCCCAGCGCCTCAAGGCCAGCTTCCACGTTTTGCAGCACCGTCAACCAGGGAAACAGCGCAAAGGTCTGAAACACCATTGCGACGCCTTTGGCGGGCCCGTTGAGCGGCTTGCCCAGATACTCGACTGAACCGGAACCCGGCGTAATCAGGCCCGAAATGATGCGCAGCAGTGTCGATTTTCCTGAACCGGAGCGGCCCAGCAGAGCGACAATCTCCCCTTCCTGCAGGGTGAGATTGACGTCATCGAGGATCAGCACTTCGCCATGCGTTTTATCGTAACCGTGCTTAATGCCTTTTACCGACAGGACCGCTTTGCGCCCTTCTGGTTTTCTGTTCGACACGTCTGCGTTCAGTGTGGATGGGTTGTTTAACATCAGGTGTCCCTTAATTAGCACGGAATTTTGATTCGGCGTACACGTACAGTGGTCGCCACAGCAGACGGTTGAACAGGGTGACAAACAGCGACATCACCGCGATCCCCAGAATGATTTTGGGAAAGTCGCCGGCGGCGGTTGTTTGTGCAATATAAGCACCTAAACCGTGCGCCGTGACCTGAGTATTTCCCCACTGCACAAATTCAGACACGATGCTGGCATTCCACGCGCCTCCGGAGGCGGTAATCGCCCCTGTAATGTAGTAAGGAAAAATGCCGGGTAACATCACCTGACGCCACCATTGCCAGCCGCGGATATGAAAGTTCGCAGCGGCCTCTTTATAGTCGTTGGGAAACGCCGTGGTCCCCGCCACGACGTTGAACAGAATGTACCACTGGGTGCCCAGCACGATGAGCGGTGACAGCCAGATGTCCGGATTAAGATGGAAATGCACAATCATAATCACGAATACGGGAAACATCAGGTTTGCCGGGAAGGCCGCGAGGAACTGGGCGACCGGCTGGATTTTCCCCGCCAGGGCAGGCCGCAGGCCGATCATGACGCCCAGCGGCACCCATACCAGCGACGAAATCAGGATCAGTATCGTCACACGTAATAAGGTAATCAGCCCCAGCGTAAAGACGTGTTTCACCTCATCGAGCGTGACGCCGAGTTGAACATAAGTGATGACCCGGTAAACCACATACAGGGTCAGTAAGATCACAAAGGCGCCCCAGACCATGTCACCCCACCGCGAGGCGCGTTGCGTACGGCTCTCAGCACGTACTGGTCCCCTTGCTGGCCAGCGCCACGAGATACGCGCCAGCGCTGACAGCAGCAGCCGTAATGGCGTAAAGATTTGGTGAATCAGACGCGTCCTGCGCATCAGGTCACGCACCCATGATGTGGGTGCATTGCCTGAACGCGTGTTTTCCATACGGAATTTATCCGCCCAGGCGACCAGCGGCCTGAACAGCAGTTGGTCATAAGCCAGAATCACAATCACCATGGTCAGTAATACCCAGCCCACCGCGTGAATGTCTTTATGCAGAATAGCCTGCGCCAGGTAGCCACCCACGCCGGGCAAGGTAAAGGTGTTATTGCCCACGGTAATCGCTTCAGAGGCGACAATAAAGAACCAGCCGCCTGACATCGACATCATCATGTTCCAGACCAGCCCTGGCACAGCAAAAGGCGCATCCAGCTTCCAGAAACGCTGCCATCCGGTCAGATGGAAGCCGCGCGACACTTCAACCAGGTCGGCTGGCACCGTGCGTAGCGACTGATAAAAGCTAAAGGTCATATTCCAGGCCTGACTGGTGAACAGGGCAAAGATGGCCGCCAGCTCAACGCCCAGCACCTGCCCCGGAAAGAGCGCAATAAAGAAGGTGACAGTAAAGGAGATGTAGCCCAGCACCGGCACGGACTGCAGGATATCCAGAATGGGCACCAACACTTTTTCAGCGCGACGGCTTTTGGCGGCCAGCGTGCCGTAAATCAGGCTGAAGACCAGTGAAGCCAGCATCGCCACCAGCATGCGCAAGGTGGTGCGCATGGCATATTCTGGCAGATTAGAAGGATCGAGCGAGATCGCCTGCGTTTTTAAACTGTCTATCGGCATCAGTGTTTGATGAAAGCCCACCGCCACCATCGCAATCAGACAGATAATCAGGGGAAAAGCCACGGCATCCCAGACGTTAGGCAATAACCGTCTGTTGGCCGCCAGCATGGTGAATCGGAAGTTCATGAACCCTCTCTTCTTTTCATCACGGGAGCGACTGAATTATTTCAGGTGAGGGATTATCAGGCAGGATTGTTAAACGTATGCTCACCTGATGACCGGGTTTTTATTAATTTTTTGTGAAAGCAATACTGGGCGCTTATCGCCCATCCTGAAATGCATTAATTTCCCATGAAAAACCGGATCCTAATGTCGTCAGGACGCTTCAAACCCCAGATGGTTAGTGAATCACAGATTAGCTTTATCACTATGATTAACCCGTTACAAGAGTGTTAATGACCCCCGAGGATTCATCATATCCTGCTACATCACCCCTGATGGATGAATGCCGCGTCAGGCCTTATTCAGGTGATAACAATCAGGGAGGTGCCGACATAAAATATTAGAAAAATTGAAGCAGAGATTGCTTGCCTGCGTGTTGATAAATATGGCGCTAAATCAGGCTTAAAATCTTACCTCAAAAAATGAGGCCTGTTCACTTTTGTAAGATCCACGCCTTGCGACGGGATGACAACACTGGAGGCCATAAACTTCCCGCTCAAGTAATGCAGGCGATTTCCACATTGATGTTCAAATGAAGACCGAGTCTTAAACGTTACGATGTGTAAACCTGATGAAAAGAACCCGCTTTAAAGGCAGGACGCAACGAGATAAAGGCTTTCTTGAAATAACGCTGGATATAAAACGGATATTCCCTGTCCGACGGACAGACAGGGAAACGCTTTTTAGTTATGTACTTTGACGGGTGTACATTTTGGCACGGTAACAACGGGTTCCTGCCCCAGGATCCCGGGGATCATCTGAGACTGACAGTCAAAAATGCGACCTTTATCTGTAGTGGCGCGATAAGAGAGCATTTGAGAGCCCAAGGTATCTGGTTTAGTCGCGGATACATTAGTTACAGTGATTTCATCGGAAGAGCTCAGACCCAGCATTTTTGCTGTCTCAGCCTGAAGGGGAGGAATGGCTTCATTAGATGACATCGTGCTACAGCCACTCAGCGCAAGCAGAGAAAAAGCAACAAGTACCCTGTTTTTCATGATTTTGTTTATCCCAAACATAGTAAAAGGAGAGGTTAAAAAAACTCAAGCATTTGATTAATTCCTGCACGATAGTTTTAAACCTTTCTGCCACATTAAAGCAACATATTATGTAGGCCGGGTTTGACCCGTTTGGCTGAAAAAAGGCGTTTAACCGAGCGCCCTGTAAACAAGTCGCCGCCTGGACATGCTGGATTGTCATGAAATGTAAAGCCGGATTAATCACTTGATAAGCAACAGACTTCTGACAGAGGGATGACTGACAAGGACGGGGGCAGTAACACATTGATGGCTCTAATGGATCATTAAGACTATTCTTAATTAATTCGTTTCCGCTGCGCTTTACCCTTGACGCTTCGCAATCCGGTTTTCATCAGCAAGGAGTGAGCTAATGGCCTTACCAGGACAGTCTTCAAACAATCTTCCTGACTACAATATCGCGCGACGACTGGGCATGGTGTCCGCAGATGACATTGATTTCACCGCTTTGGCCAATCGTCTGGATTGCACGCGGGATTTCAGTCAGGTGGGCATCATCTATTCCGATGGCCGCGAACAATGGCTTGTTCGCCCTTCGCGTCGCTACGCTTCGTCGAACCAAAGTAATGTAAGTCATGTGGTGATTACGAAGGTTCCGACTGTGACATCTCAGACGGCAGCCAAATCCATCACCGACACATTGAGCAAGCCCTCTCTTGCGAATGAAATAACGTCCACTGCGTTTTCATGCGGGGCTGCTGTAGCTACTGCATTTCTCGCGATCGCAGCAGGAAGTACGGTGCCATTGACAGCAGGCGCAACAGGCGTTGTTGCTGGGATAATCGCAGCCGGAACATTTGCGACTGTAGGTCAGTGCATCAATGGCGGCGCCCGATTACTGTTAATCAGTGCAGGCCATGAAGAAAGCGTCAACTGGATAGATAGTCAGGGTTGGTACACAGCGACCTGTACCGCTTTGGATCTTATTTCTTTGGCAGGCGCAGGTGCAGGACTCAAAGGCATATTTGATACTTACAAACTGATGCGAGGCGCTTCTTCCGCGCGCGCAATTGAGTGGTTAAAAACGTTGAGCAGAGCAGAAAGGAAGCGGATCACTCAAGAGATCATTCGAATTCAAAACCCAGGTATCTCAAATTCCGGCATAAAAGCGATTATGCATATGGGTGGCTATCCAAAGCGCTTTCCAACAGAGGCGTTGCAGAAATCACTACAAAAAGAGCTAGCTAACGCAATTATTAACACCTCTGCATTCGCTGGCAGTGCTTTGACGGGTACTATTCGTAATCCACAGACTGTATCACAATCAGGAAAGTATATTATAGGATTACTCCAGTCATTTAACGCTACAGGAATTAATTGATATACATGCTAAAAAAACTAAAAAAAACACTTACCTTAAGTAAAAGTTATAGCAAAAAAATTGATACATTTGACATTGCCAAACTGGAAAAGGTAAAGGATGAAATGATTGATGAAATGGAAGAACCTGTCGGTTGGCATACCATGGGACTTCCGCTTGTCGCAAGCTGTTTTCTGGCTATATTCAGTTTTGTCATTCCTCAGACGTCTTTATGGCAAGGCATATATACGCTAATGGGCTGGCCAAAATATGCCTTAATGATTGGCATTATGGTTGCCGCTTTTTTTTATGCTTTCCTTGTTGTCCTGTCATTGTTATTTATCTCGAAAGGCAGTTATGTTTTTTTAAGATTTCATCTACTTGTCCTTGCGATAACAACTTTATTCTCTTTGTTCTTTGTCTGTTACTGTTTCTTTTCATGGCTGACAGGCTCAGGCGTGCATGCGTTACTGTTTGGACTTTCATTTCCGGGACTGTTTGCTGCCTGTCTTTCCTGGAAGTGTCTGGATACTGACATGTTTTATCGCATGATTGCTTACTGCTTGCATAATCGTGCATGGCGCAAGCAAATTGAAGGACAAAGAAAAAATCACGCCTCGTAAAATAAGGAATTTTCAGAACTGGAAATTCAATATTTATGGCCTCGTTTCGGGGCTATTTAATTAAAAATCAGTTACAATACTACCGCATATTGACCTGATATTAGTGGATGAAATCAGCACTAAATTTTTTAATAAAAACGCGCATGGCAGGCTCATTATCATGTTTAAACATCTAAAAAATGCATTAGCGCTCAGCGAAAAATTTAGTGCGAAAATCGTAAAGGGGAATGATGAACAACTTGAATCCGTTAAGGATGAGATGATGAATGAGATGGATGCTTCTATTGGATGGCATACTATGGGCATTCCTCTAATAATAAGCGCAATACTCATAGTAGTTAGTTTCTCTCTGCCTCAAATTTCTATTTGGCATGGAATTTCAAAATGGATGGACTGGTCAAAAAACGCTTTTTTCATCGGCGCTATGATCACGGACTTAGTGGGTTGCATTATTATCATTCCATTAATGGCGGTCGTTGGTAAAGGGCAATATCTTGCGCTAAAAAGCTATGTTTACATAGCCTTTAGCACTGCTACATCAGCAATATCCTTCCTAATATATACGATATTAGGAACATTACTTGGTGCAGACATAAAAACCACACACTTAATAGTTTCAATCATTGGCGTCATTCTGATAATACTAAGTTTTATGTGTATTAATAGTTTAGTTTTTTATCGTATGATTGCTTACTGCTTGCATAATCGCGCTTGGCGTAAACAAATTGAAATGCAAAGAGAAAAACCACATCTCTAAAAGAGAGGAATTTATAGCCTCGCTTCGAGGCTTTTCCGTTGAAGCATACTTAAAAAGTAAAAACATGGTGACCCTATTTTATTAAATAAACACATCCTGTATTGATAAAAAACCAAGGAAGTTTTTGATAATCATGTTTTATAATCTGAAAAGTTCATTAGCGCTTAGCAAAAAGGTCACTGCACAAATTAGTAAAGCTAATGATGAACAACTTGAATCCATTAAAGATGAGATGACAGATAAGATGGAAGTGCCAATTGGATGGCATATTATGGGTATCCCTTTAAGCTCAAGTCTAATATGCTCACTGTTTTCTTGTGCGATGTCTCTGATGCCATTAGGCATTAAAATGATCGATAACTTCAATTGGCCTAAATATCCTACATTGACAGGCGTATTTATCACTTCGATTATTTATTGCCTGTTCGTCTACATCTCTGCATTTTCCATAGTCAGGGGCTTCTATCACGCTATAAAGATATACCTTGCTATTTATGTTTTTACAACAACACTGGCAAGCCTCAATTTTATATTTGATATAGTCGCAATTTATCAGGCCCGAATGCACAGCGCATGGCTAATTAGCTCTTCTGTTGTCAGCATGCTCCTCATTATTTCTTGCATTAGATCCCTTAATAGCAGGATGTTTTACAAATCTGTTGCATATTATTTATTTGCACGCGCCTGGCGTAAAAAGCTGTATCGGCAAAAGTATAAACCCTGAGCGTTAAATATATTTTCTGACTATAAAATTTTTACAGAATACTATTTCTAACGAACGTATTATTAAGATTATAAATTCTTTCAAAATTTGGTAAATCAATGTCACTTTAAAAGTATCAAGAAAATCCTCAAGAAGTATTAACAAAAACAAATCAACATTAACAACCATCTAATAATATAAATATTAAAACAACTGATAAAAATCATAAATTAATAAAGCTCACATGCATTTCACTTTATAATTAACAAATTAAATTACATGAACACCTCACATCCCATAAAAAAACCAGAGCCATCTCACCAATTCAATTTAAAAATAAAACATTGTTTCAATTTTAATTGAAAAGAGATTTTTTGCCGAATAGGATGCACAAAAATGAATTCATGCTGCTTTAATTCATTACTGAATAAATTTACTTGCACCACTAACGGGAGGTTAACGTGGAAGTCAGACAAAGCATTCATAGCGCCCACGCCAACGCGCTGGATACACAAGGATTACGCGATGAATTCTTGATTGAGAAGATCTTTGTGCCCGATGAGTTCACCATGGTGTACAGCCATATCGACCGTATCATTGTTGGCGGCGTGATGCCGGTCGGCCAGGCTGTCGCGATAGGTAACGATGTGGGTAAGCAACTTGGCGTCAGCTATTTTCTGGAGCGTCGCGAACTCGGCATGATTAATATCGGCGGGCCCGGTCAGGTCACCATTGATGGCGAAGACTATGAGATCGGTCATCGTGAAGCGCTGTATATCGGCAAAGGTGCCCGAGAAGTCCTGTTCAGCAGCCTGGCCCCCCATCGTCCCGCGAAGTTTTATTACAACTGCGCACCGGCGCATAAAACATTGCCCATCCGCAAAGTGACGGCTGGCGATGCCGCTGCCGTCACGCTCGGCGATAACCTCACGAGCAATCGCCGCACGATCAACAAGTATCTGGTTCCTGACGTCCTGGAAACCTGCCAGCTCAGTATGGGGTTAACGCAGCTTGAACCCGGCAACCTCTGGAATACCATGCCGTGTCATACCCACGAACGCCGTATGGAAGTCTATCTCTATTTCGATATGGATGATGATGCCTGCGTTTTTCATATGATGGGTGAGCCGCAGGAAACGCGTCATCTTCTGGTTCACAACGAGCAGGCCGTCATTTCACCGGCCTGGTCGATCCATTCAGGTGTCGGTACGAAAGCCTATACCTTTATCTGGGGAACAGTCGGTGAAAACCAGGTGTTTGATGATATGGACCACATATCGGTCAAGGATCTGCGCTAATCCTCACCAATGCGCCGCCTGTCAGAAGCAGGTAGCGCGTGAATAAGGAGTCCACATGATACTGAATGCGTTTTCTCTTCAGGACAAAATCGCGGTGGTTTCGGGCTGCAATACCGGCCTGGGTCAGGCTATGGCATTGGGACTGGCTGAAGCCGGTTGCAATATTGTTGGTATTAATCAGGTTGAACCCGACGAAACGATTAAACAGGTGACCGCGCTGGGACGTCGCTTCCTTAGCCTGAAAGCTGATTTGCGTAACATTGACGTTATCCCCTCTCTACTGGACAGCGCCATCGCCTGCTTTGACCGCATTGATATTCTGGTGAATAACGCGGGCATGATTCGCCGTGAGGATGCCATCAACTTCAGCGAACAGGACTGGGATGATGTGATGGATCTGAATATCAAGAGCCTGTTCTTTATGTCGCAGGCCGCCGCCCGACATTTTATTGCCCAGGGGGATGGGGGCAAGATCATCAACATCGCCTCAATGCTCTCTTTTCAGGGCGGGATCCGCGTGCCTTCTTACACCGCGTCTAAAAGTGGCGTAATGGGCATAACCCGCTTGCTGGCCAACGAGTGGGCGAAGCACCGTATTAATGTCAACGCAATTGCCCCGGGCTATATGGCAACCGATAACACGCAGCAACTGCGCGCTGATGCACAGCGAAGTGCCGAAATCCTCGATCGCATTCCCGCCGGTCGCTGGGGAAAACCAGAGGACCTGATGGGGCCGGTGGTATTTCTTGCCTCACGGGCTTCTGACTATATGAATGGCTATACGATTGCCGTCGATGGTGGCTGGCTCGCGCGTTAAGGCTGAGCATTAAGCCTTTACGTCTGCCCGGGCGAGCCTGTCGTTATGCGTGAATAATGATGCCAGGCAGCCCGATTAATCAGGCAGGCAATCGCATCATTAAAGCCGGTTTTACTCTCTTATGAGAAAGAATAATGATTGAGGCCAGAATAGTGACCCTGAACGCCAACCGTATGAATAAGTCAACATATCTGGTTAATGTAAAACTGGCTTCTTAAGGCCAGCCGATAATGATGACGTCATGGGATTTCATTTCCCAGAGAAACTTATGGATAACCGTTATTCCCGCCTGTCGAGGCGAATAAGGACGTCAAGGTTACAGTGAATAATCACAGAAATATAAAAAACGAGTAAGGATTTATACAGCATTGAGGGAAATATAATGGAATTATTATCAACAGCCCGCCAACTTGATCTGTTACTGAATGGATTTACACAGCTAAAAGACGAAGGGAAATTTAACGAACCCAATATGGATGGCACAGCGGGGGATTACATCTCATTTGCTCACTGGGAATGGCCGCAGGGCGTTGGCCTGTTTGGTCTGGTGAGATTATGGGAGTTGACCCGTCGCGACGATATTTACCAAATCATTGAAAACTGGTTTCAGCAAAATATTCAAAAAGGCCTGCCCCCGTTAAATGTTAATACCACCGCCCCCATGCTGCCGTTATCTCTGTTGTGGGCACATAACCGGGCACCACATTATCAAGCGGTGCTGGATAGCTGGGCCGACAGGGTGATGACAGAGCTGCCGCGTACCCCGGAACAAGGCTTCCAGCACGTGGTGTCCGACGGCATTAACCCCATGGAGATATGGGATGACACACTGTTTATGGTGGTGCTGTTTCTCGGCCATTACGGTGTGGCCTCCGGACGACAGGCGCTGGTCGATGAGGCCGTACGCCAGTTTTTACTGCATGCCCGTTATCTTAACGATCCGCAGACCGGTTTATGGTTTCACGGCTGGAGCTTTGCCGAGAAGAGCCATTTTGCTCAGGCCCGCTGGGCGCGGGGAAATGCCTGGATAACCGTCGGCATTATTGAGTTTCTGGAACTGACCCAGCTTCGCGGCGGGGTCCGTGACTATTTACTCGAATGCCTGAAAACGCAAATTAATTCATTAATCACGCTGCAATCTGAGAGCGGTGCATGGCACACGCTGCTCGACCATCCAGACAGCTATGAAGAAATATCGGCTACCGCCGGATTTGGCTATGGCTTATTAAAAGGCGTTCGTCTTGGCTATGGCGATGAACGTTGGTTGCAGGCAGGTTTACAAGCCCTGGGCGCGGTACGGCGAAATATTGACAGCAGCGGCACAGTCCACAACGTCTCTTATGGCACACGCATGGGAAGAACCCTGCAGTTCTATAAAGACATTCCGCTACAGCCAACCGGTTATGGCCAGGCGCTGGCTATTTTATGCCTGACCGAAGGGTTAAGACATTTAAAAAAATAACAGGACGTCGACACCAGGAGAATATCATCATGGACCAGAACCATTATTGTTACTTCCCCCTTAACCAGAATGAAGCCGTTCGCTACTGGCAGTTATCCGCGATTTCTTCACAGCGCTATGATGTGCCCAATGCGCCGATGTCCGGTGAAATGGATCCGTTTTTCTTTCTGAGCCAACATAAAAACTTTATTCCCCATACCTATCCCTGTCGGACGCAGTTTCAGCAACACTATGCCGGAAAAAAGCCCACTCCTTTCGGCGATACTACCCTGAAAAACTGGTGGTTCCCTTTCGGTTCCGATCGGGTCGATTTATCAGGTTTCTGGTTTCGGGCCACGCGCATCGGCGCTCAGGCAGAAACCTGCCTTGTTGCGGAACAACGTGGCCTGTACCGTTTTCGGCTGACCACCTGCGGTGCCGCCTGTATTACGCTGAACGGCGGTGATGTGGCATGGCAGGCAGACTATCAGCGTAATCTGGAAAGCACCGTTGAGTTCGCGCTCATGCTGGATGCCGGAGTGAACGCTATCGCGGTCTGGTTCGATGACCTGGCCGAACGCGATGTGCGCTTCTTTTTTCAACTGGACTATGTTGAAGGTGCGCCGCTGCAGGTGGCACTGGCAACACCGATTGAGGCAGATCGGGTGCGGCAAATGGAAGCCCTGCTCGAAGGCATGGCGTTTGAACAGCCGACCTACACAGGCGGCACCGTTCGCCTGTGCTTCCCAATCCCAGCCCCGGAAACGCTGAACCTGAATATCCGCGTGCAGGGCGACTTTATTTCGCTAGACCAGCCTGTACTGCTCAACGCGGTTTTACATCAAGGCGAAACGGTGGCTGAGATTGCCGAAAGCGACGCGTTGTCGGCTGATTTTCGTCATTTCGTTATCAGCATGGAAAAAGACAACTTTCATATCAGGCGCACCCTGGGCGTGGAGATCTGCCATGCAGAGCAACAGGCGCAGGTGCCGAAAACGGCAGACGCGCGTGCAGACGAAGCGCTGATGCATGTTGCCCTGCACGGCGAATACAGCAGCGTAAAAGCGCTGGCCCGGCTAGCCTGCGGGATGGATGACATCGAAACCCAGAACATGCTGGAAGGCGTTTTAACACCGGTTGAAGATTGCCATGACTGCGCCGACTTTACGCTTGTACCGCTGCTGTGGTGTCGGATCCAGTGGGCGGATCGCATTGCCGCTCCCGTTCGCGAGAAAATGGATCGGGCGATTTTAGCCTTTCGTTACTGGATGGATGAGCCGGGAAATGACGTGCAGTGGTATTTTTCTGAAAACCACGCGCTGCTGTTTCATACCGCCGCCTACCTGGCGGGAAGCACCTTTCCGGATAAAACTTTTGTGCGATCCGGCCGCCTGGGCAGCGATCAGGCAGAGGCAGGCCGTCAGCGCGTGCTGGCATGGCTGGATCACTTTGAACAATGCGAGATGGCCGAATGGAATTCCGCGCCTTACTTCCCTATCGATCTCAAGGGATTAACCGCCCTCGCCGCCCTGGCACCGGATGCCGAAATCGTTGCCCGCAGCCAGCGCGCTATCCTCCGCCTGCTGGAGCAGATTGCACGATCCAGCCATCAGGGCATGCTCACCGCATCGCAAGGTCGTTCATACGAGCACACGCTGCGCGCAGGTCGCTCGCTGGAGCTGTCCGCAATTTCGCGCCTGTTGTGGGGCAAAGGCAACGTTGGCTGTCGCTTTCATGCCTTACCGCAGCTGGCGCTACTGTTAAAGCAGGGCAAACTGACGCTCTCACCTGAACTGGCAAAGGTGGCGGTATGGCGAGGTGACAGCGCGCTGGAATGGTATTTCGCTCAGGGGCTTAACCGCATTGCGCGCCTTTACCACTATAAAACCCGCGACGTGGCAATGGGTTCCCTTGCCGGATACCGCTGGGGCGAATGGGGCTATCAGGAAACCCCGATTCATCTGAGGATCGGCGAGACGCCGGAGGCGCAGATCTGGATTAACCATCCGGGTGAACGCCTGCACAGTGGCTTCGGGCGGCCTTCCTACTGGGGAGGATGTGGCACGCTACCGCGCGTGCAGCAGTATCGCGGCCTGGCGATCGTTCTGTTTCGTGTTCATGAAGGGCAGCCTGATTTTTCTCACGCCTGGCTGCCGCAGCGCTATTTTGAAGACGTGCGTTGCTACGATAAACGCATTCTGCTGCGCAGTGGTAAAGGTATGGTACAGATCTCCGGCAACCGCGCGTTCCAGCGGATCACTCATGGCCCGACACAGCACTGTGAAGTCCGCTTGCCGGGGCAGGAAACCTGCTGGCTGATTCGCCTGAATGACGATCCGCGGCTGGATAACCTGGCGGATTTTGAGGCGCGATTTGCACAGCTCACCGTTGAGCGGCGCGAAGACGGCACCTTTTACGTCAACGATCCGCAATATGGCGAGGTGTTTTTCCAGCCAAACGGCTGTGTTTTCGGGCAGGGGAGGTTACTGGATCCTGACAGCTGGACAATTTCCGGCGACAGCCACGAACTCCCCTTGTAATTCTGCCGTGCCAATCCCTGGCATCAGGTTTTACGGATATCGCCAGCCCGGCTGACGTCGGGCTTTATCCGTGCAGTGATGACGGGCGTTATGCGACGCGTGCAGCATTCAGCAAAATCATCCCGTTACCGCCCTGTCCTGTGCCCGGCAGCGGCCTATCCCTGCAGTTTTTTCAGGCAGCGATCCATCGCGCTGACTACCCAGTCGATATCATGCGTCTGGAAGCACAGCGGCGGCCGAATTTTCAGCACGTTGCCGTAAGGCCCGGCGACAGACGTCAGCACACACTCTTCGCGCAGCGCCTCGACCAAATCGAGCGCCAGCCGTTTGTCAGGCTGCTTCGTCTCTCTGTCCGTGACCAGCTCAAAGCCAATAAACAGGCCTGCGCCGCGCACGTCGCCTACGCAGGCATAGGTATCCTGAAGGGACTGCAGAGCCGCTAACAAAGCTTGCCCGGTTTTCAGGCTGTGCGCCTGAAGCGATTCCTGCTCGATCACATCCATCACCGCGTGCGCCGCCGCCATCGACACCGGATTGCCACCAAAGGTATTAAAATACGGGAGCGAGTCACTGAAGGCCGCCATAACCGGGGCTTTCGCCATCAGACCGGATACGGGAATACCGTTGCCCATCGGTTTACCCGTGGTCACCACGTCGGGCACCACACCGTGGCGCGCAAATCCCCAGAATGATTCCCCTGTACGGGCAAAGCCGGGCTGAACTTCATCGGCAATAAAAATTCCGCCGTTTTGATGGACGACGTCGATCGCCTGCTTTAAAAAGCCCGGCTGGCCGGGCAATACGCCGTCCGAAGAGAAAATGGAATCCGCCAGAAAGCCCGCAAACTTAATGCCGTGCGCGGCCATATCATCGATCTGTTTCTGAATTTCGTGGGCAAACCAGGCACCCTGATCGGCGGGCTGAATGCGGTAAAAATCTGGCGATGCCACCAGCCGGGTATGCGATGACAGCGGCTGGCCGCTGCCCAGTGCCGGTGATACGCCGGACGTCAGCGCGCTGGTGCCGTGATAGGCCTCTTTCGAAACGATAATGCCCGTGCCGCCGCTCCACGCATGCGCCATACGAATCGCCAGATCGTTTGCCTCGGACCCTGTGCACATGTACATGGCCCGATCGATGGCCGCCGGCATCGTTGCCAAAATGCGTTCGCTGTAGTCCAGAATAGACTCATGCAGATAACGGGTGTGCGTATTCAGCCGCATCATCTGCTGGTGCACGGCTTCCACAACCGCCGGATGACAGTGGCCGATGCTGGCGACGTTGTTATACATATCCAGGTACTGTTTGCCCGCCTTGTCCCAGAGATACTGCCCCTGCCCGCGCACCAGATGCACGGGGTTACGGTAAAACAGCCGATATGACTCGCCCAGCACCTTGCTGCGTTTGTCGGTTAACTGGCGAATCGCCGGGGCCAGCGCTTCCGCATTTTCTGCACGAAAGCTGTTGGTATCCATAATGGTTGAACGTACCGTCATCATCACTCCTCGGATTCAATACTGTCGCTGCCGTGCATCAGTGCGCGGCAGCGTCTGTCTGCGTTAGTCGATCTCCGCCGCGACAGAGGTTTGCGCGATCGTGCCGCGCCGGGACTGGGTCGTCAGGAAATAGAGGTAACCCACGACCATAAAGGCCATAAACAGCGCGCCAATCTCCGGGTTAAACCACAGCATCGCCGCCAGGCAGATCAGCGATCCGCACAGGGCAATGGCAGGGATCACCGGATAACCCGGCGCACGGTAACTGCGCTCCAGCGTGGGAGCGGTACGACGCAGCTTAAACAGGCTCAGCATGCTCATGATGTACATCACAATCGCGCCAAACACCGACATCGTGATCATGGCGGCGGTCAGGCTCATGCCCTGAAAGCTGATCCCGTCAGAGAAAATGGCCAGAATGCCCACTACGCCACCGGCCAGAATGGCGCGGTGCGGTGTGTTAAAGCGTGAAAGCTTCGCCAGGGCGGGCGGCAGATACCCTTCGCGGGCCAGTGCAAAGAACTGGCGGGAATAGCCCATGATGATGCCATGAAAGCTAGCGATCAGGCCGAATAAGCCAATCCACACCAGCATGTGCATCCAGCGCGAGTCATTCCCGACCAGCATTTTCATCGCCTGAGGCAGCGGATCGTTAATGCCCGATAACGTACGCCAGTCGCCTGCTCCACCGGCAAACACCATCACGCCAATCGCCAGCACCACCAGCGTTAAAATACCGCTGATATAGGCGCGGGGAATGGTGCGGCGGGGATCTTTTGCCTCTTCTGCCGCCATCGCGACGCCTTCAATCGCCAGAAAGAACCAGATGGCAAAGGGGATCGCAGCGAACATACCGGACACGGAAGCCAGCGAGAAGGTTCCCTGGCCCGCCCAGCCGTTCGCGACGAAATTCGCCAGGCTAAAGCCGGGCGCCACAACGCCCATAAACACCAGTAATTCAATCACGGCAAGCAGCGTAACCAGCAGTTCAAAGGTCGCGGCGATGCTCACGCCGATGATATTCAGCCCCATAAACACCAGATAGGCGCACACGGCGATAAGCTTGGGATTAATTTCAGGAAACTGCACGTTGAGATAGGCGCCAATGGCCATCGCGATAGCGGGAGGCGCAAACACAAACTCAATCAGCGTGGCGATTCCGGCAATCAGCCCGCCGGTGTCGCCGAACGCCCGGCGGCTATAGGCGAACGGGCCGCCCGCCTGAGGAATAGCCGTTGTCAGTTCGGTAAAGCTGAAGATAAAACAGGTATACATGACGGCAACAAAAAACGTCGTGACCAGAAAGCCCAGCGTGCCCGCTGCGCCCCAGCCGTAGCTCCAGCCGAAATACTCACCCGATATCACCAGCCCCACGGCAATGCCCCATAGTCGCAGGGTGCCCAGGGTGGGTTTCAGTTTCTCTTTCATCACTGCGTTCCCCGTCTGTGTTAATTGAAAAATGCTGCACAAAAGCTGTCGGGTAGATGATGGACACAGTGGGAAGGGAAAAACTTGACCGCAGAAAACAGAACGCCGTGATTTAAGGTCAACTTGCCCCTGGCCTGGCTGCCAGGTGCCTGCCAAAGTCAATTTTCCCCTGCTTTCAGGTCAAGCGTGCAGGCAGGGTTCAGCGCCATGCTGGCCCTACACGCAGAAACCCGGGAGCCGGACATGAGCCATAAACAGTACGATACGCTGAGTAACGACACCATCCTTCATCTTGCCCACCGGGCATTAGTGAACTATCCCGCCTGTGCACAGGCTGAGGTCAGCCTGCTGTGTCGCTCAGAAAACGCGACGTTATCTGTCAGCACGCCGCAGGGCCGCTACGCGCTGCGCATTCACCGGGGCGATTACCACGCGAAGCAGGATATTGAAAGTGAGCTGCTCTGGCTGGACGCGCTTCAGGCGGCGGACATCAGCGTCCCCGCTGCCGTAGAAGATCGTCAGGGTGAACGCATTCAGGTCCTGGCGCTGCCCGATGGCGGCGAACGCTATGCGGTGCTGTTTCACTGGATAGAGGGCGATATGCTGACCGACAGCGTCGATCCGGCTGCGTTTCGTCAGCTCGGTGCCATTACTGCGCGTCTGCACCATCACAGCCGGAAATGGCAGAAGCCGCAGGGGTTTCGCCGCATCATCTGGGATCATCATACGATGGTGTCTCCGGCAGGCCACTGGGGCGACTGGCGGGACGTTGCGGGGTTACCCACCGCTGAACACGCGGTGGTAGAAGAAACGCTGGAACACGTGCGCCGCCAGATGCTGGACTTCGGACAGTCACCTGAACGCTATGGGTTGATTCATGCCGACCTGCGCCTGACCAACCTGCTGGTGCATAAAGGCGAAACCCGGGTGATCGACTTTGATGACTGCGGCATGGGCTGGTACCTGCACGATCTTGCCGCAGCCATCAGTTTTGTTGAGCATCATCCGAGTGCGCCGCAGTGGGTTGAAAACTGGTTACGCGGTTACGAACAGGTCGCACACATCAGCGATCGGGAACTGGCTATGATCCCCGCCATGCTGATCCAGCGGCGTATCCAGTTGACGGCCTGGGTAGCTTCCCACCGCGAAACCGAGATGGCGCGCAGCCTGGGCGATCGCTGGGCCAGCCACACCGTCCGGCTGTGCCAGCGCTATCTTGAAGGTGCCGCGCTGCCGATTGGCGTTTAACGCACCGCCGCAGTGCCTGATCGCGGTGCAACACGGAAAGCGAATCGGGTAAGCGATTGTTATCGCGTGGTTTCCAGCTGGTACGTTTTTTGCAGAACCTTGAGATGTTCACTTTTTGCGGAAAACAAGATGACCAGCAGAGTTCCAGAGGCCGCGTTAACGGCCATCTCCGGCGCAGGCGGCCATCGCGGTGTGTTGTCTGCCGCCGCAACGGGCTTAGGCGAATTTATCAATGCACAGGGCGGCGATGTCGATCGCATTTTCGGGATCAGCGGGATCGATCCCGATATGCTCGCCTGCCCAACGCTGAGCCTGGACCTGGTCAGCTATTGCCGGGTGCTGGAGGAAGCCGCAAGCCAGGCAGGCGTGGACAACTTTGGTCTGCAATACGGTCATCAGTTCCGACCCCAGTCACTGGGGCTGATCGGCTATATTGGCTTGTGTTCAGCCACGCTGGAACAGGCGCTGCGGAACGTCGTCAATGCCTTTCCCTTTCATCAACACAACACCTGCATCCGGCTGACCGAACGCGGCGACTGCTGGCAACTGGATTATCAGGTTCGCCATGGCGTGATCCTGATGCGCCGCCAGGATGCCGAGTTAACGCTGGGCATGTTCCTCAACCTGATCCGCCATGCCGCAGGTCGGCACTGGGCGCCGCGGGAAGTGCATTTTGAGCATCCGCGCCCTGAGCACTGGCACGAACACTGTAAGGTGTTTGATGCCCCGGTTTACTTCGATCAACCCTTTAACTCGATGATCATCGCGAAAGCAGATCTGAACCGGAAAATGCCGGATCATGATCCGATGCTGCTGCTGGTTATGCAGGATGCCATCCGTCGGCTCAGCCCGCCCGTGGTGCGTCAGGACACCGTTAACCAAACCCGAACGGACATTCATCTGCAACTGCTGAACGGCGAACCTTCACTGGAAATCATCGCGGAAAAACAGGGGTTATCCGCCTGGTCATTGCAACGGCGCTTACGTGATGAGCAAACCAGCTTCTCGGCGCTGGTGGACAGCGTACGCAAAGAAATGGCCACGCATTATCTCAAACAGCATCATCTTTCTGTTTCCGAGATGGCGCTGCTGCTGGGCTACTCTGAAGTCAGCGCTTTTTCACGCGCCTTTCGCCGCTGGTTCGGCTGCAGCCCGCGCGATTGCCGTAAATCACAGGAGGGGCTGTTCTTGTAGTTAAGCTATCCAGCCAGAACAGCATTCGTTACGCTGCGTGCTTCAACAACCGGCTGTAGGCTTTAACCCTCTCAGCCAGTAATAAGACAGTGAGCAAATTTACGATCAGAATAAATCAAAACGAGCAGGCAGCGACGTTAAGAATAAAAGCGTCGTCAGGTAATGGCATCAAAAGAAAAGGCTTTAAAAAGATAGCCCTGAAATGCGGCAGCATGGGGTTTAGCAAACTGGAAGTAGGTGTCCTTTTCTACGCCTTCGACAATGATAAACTGGCAGTAGTCTTTAATTTGCGTCAGCGTCTCTTTCCAGAGTGGACGATTATGATGTTCCCAGAAAAAGTGCTTATCGATTTTAACCGCCTCATATAATCCCTCCTGCAAACAGGGAAAATGAGAAGATGCACTGCCAAAATCATCCAGCCATAAAGTGTAATTATTATATAACTTTCGCAACAGAGGATTATTAAGCCCCTCAGCCAGGTTGGGAAAGTCTTCTGAAACCTCGATGCGAAGAAAAGAATGCGCTGTGGCGAGCTCGTAAATATCCCGTTCTTCCAGCAGCGCAAAAGCCATCTCTACATCTACATTGACAGAACACAGCAACTGGTTACGTTCAAAGAAATGTCTTTTTCTATCAATTAAGAACAGTTGCTCTTTTAAGAGCTTTATTTTCTGTCCTTTATTCATTCTGTTTATATGAAAAAAAGGCGTCCCTGGTGCGGCAAATCGGGTTAAGACTTCAACGGCAATACGTTCGGATTTCAGGTTTACGATGGGTTCAGCAATGAACCGCCAGGCACGGTTATTATTATCAAGATTCTGGATTTCCATTCCCAAGCTCTGATTAACGATGTTGAAGTGGATTGATTATTGATCGCCTTTAGCTATCAATCAAATGAATTTTAACGGATTAAACTATGATTAAACCTATCAAATCCCAAAAATCGATCGTTAAACCCTTGTTATTTAATGATGAATGGCAAACTATAAAACTCAAGTTTTTCATGGACCGCATTTTTTGCCGGTCATCCCTGTGAGGCAATGTGTCCCAATTAATTCCTTTCAGAGTACAGGGGGAATGGGAACAGGGCTGGGTTCAATCGTCCCGGCGGCCTTAAGGCCAGCGTTAAACAGAAGAAATTGACAGACAGATGACAACCGGATGCCAGCCAAATGAAAAAAAGCGGGTTAAAAACCGCTTCCGGGAAATACAGAGGTCACCCCAAATATTGGCGACTTGAAATACCGCGGTCCAGACGATAATGTGTCCAACTTCACCGTCATGTTATACAGAACGACCATGTCTCTTTCCTTTTTTAAACTTGAACCCCGGCACCTTAAAGAAATATATGAAATACGCTTTTCCGTTACGGAAAACCGGCTTCATGCGCATCAAATTCACTATTTACAGCGTGAGCAAGCGCTGGAGGATATATGTCAGGGCGGCGGCTGGATTTGCCAGGTCGGGGATGATTATGCAGGTTATGGATTGGGGATCTATGCGCCCGAACCGCTAATTGGCGGACTGTTTGTTAAACCTGAATATCAAAAACAGGGCATCGGGACGCACCTGCTGAACGCGATCGTCCAGTGGTTTAGCGATCGGGGCGCAGAGACGATTATGCTGACCACCGATCCCGGCTCGAACGCGGAGGGGTTTTATCAGGCAAATGGTTGGGTCGCAGAAGGCAGTGATGCGTTTGGGCAGCGGGTGATGCGTAAGCGCTTACCGCGTGGCTGACATGACGCAATCCGCCGCCAACGAAACAGCAGCGTTCCCGCCGCGTTGGGGAGAATGCGCACAGGATGCCCTGCTCATCCTGTGCGCGGTCAGCGTTGAAGCCAGAATTAGTGCGACTGTGGTTTAAACAGCTGCTGCACAAACTCCACATACGCAGGTCGCCAGACGTCCATCTCATGTCCCAGCCCCGGATACTGGGTGTAATGGAACTTCACGCCCTGCTTTTCCAGCTCGGTTTTCAGTCCGGCAATGTCTTTGCCTGTCACGATATCTTTATCGCCCACCACCAGCGTAAAGTTTTTCAGCTGTTTATCCACGGTCTGCGGCTGGCTCAGCTGACGCGTCACGACCTCATTAGGCACTGTACTGGTGGTCACGCCGCTAAAACTGGCCAGCCAGGCAAAGTCGTTCAGGTGCGTCATGCCGGACACCAGCGCCTGATAGCCGCCCTGGGATAGCCCGGCTATCGCCCTGTCAGCCGGTTTGCGACTCACGGTAAAGCGTTTTTCCACCAGCGGGATAATGTCCTGCATTAACTCTTTATCCGCAGCAGCGGCATTCAGCGGATAAAAGTCCTTGCGGCGATCGGCTGGCGGGAAGTTTTCGGGAATAGCCTGCACGATGTCGGTTTCGGTATCGGGCACCACCACCAGCATCGGCTTAATTTTGCCTTCTGCCAGCAGGTTATCCATGATCTGCGGCAGGCGGAGCTGAGAGATGGCCGACAGCCCGGTATCGCCAAAGCCATGGTAGAAGTAGAGCACCGGGAGCGGCTTGCTATCGACCTTGTAACCCGGCGGCGCCCAGACAAACACCTGACGTTCAGACTTCAGGGCGGTGGAGTGATAGGTCAGGGTCAGCACATCGCCGTGTGGCACGTTGCGCTCATCCAGAATACTGCCCGGCACCAGAATCATACTGGTGTTCACCTGGCGCTGCGGTTTCGGGAAACGGCTGCCGGTATCCGGCGTGCGGAAACCGTCTACGTCAAAATAGTACTCATACAGGTTGGGCTTCATCGGCTCGCTGGTCCATGACCAGATCCCCGTGCTGTCCTTTTTCATGTCATGCGACTGCTGGCTCAGCGGCGTGGCGCCGGTCACCACGGCAACCTGCTTCGCGGCAGGGGCAAAAAGACGAAAGGTAATGGAGTGATCCGGATTCAGCGCCGTAATGTAGCGGCTTACCGGGATGCTCGTGTCTGGCGTTAACGGCAAAGGGGCGGCAATCAGTGCTGGTGCATATCCCGTGAGCAGGCTGCCTGCCAGGAATGAAAAACAGGCTAAAGTTCTTTTCATCGTGGGTTCCGGTTTTGTGTATGGCGAGGTAGTTATTGCATCTTTACGTTCAGGAAGAGAGCAAAGGGATACGCAAAAAACGCAGGGTGTGATGCGGTTCAAAAAATTCAGGCCCTCTCTGGCATGAAAAGTCCGTCGCTTTTTCTGCAACAGTCGCGCAACGACTCGTATTTTTTTATCCGCCCGCCTCGCATTCGCGTTATCGTCGCAGCATGAACACTTTTCCCCCTTGATAAGGACTGAGTATTGATGCGTAAACTTCCCTTTCTGCTGGTCACGCTGGGCCTTTTGATGTCGGTTACCTCTCAGGCGCAGGCTGAAGGCTGCCTGAAAGGCGCGCTGGTGGGCGGCGTAGCGGGTCATCTTAAACATCATGCGGTTGCCGGTGCCGTGGCGGGTTGCGCAGCAGGCCATTACCTGGCGAAGAAGCATAAGGAAGAAGACAGCAAACAGAGTCACTAAACAATCAGGGCTGCCCGGTGAGAACGTGGCCAGCCCTTTATGCCAGCCGCCGCAGAGTGGTCGCGCTCAACACAAACGGCGTCGGCGTACAAACCGCCAGCGCCAGTTCGCCTGCCTGGAGCGTGCTGACCGACAACGTAGTCGGTACCGTGCTGTCGACGCGGGCCATCTGCCAGGCACTTGCGCCACGCTGCTTAATGATCGCCTCTTTTAACGTCCAGATGCGCCAGAAGGCCGCTAACTGCTGCTCTGGAGCTTCCGCCGCTATTTGCGCCTGTTCCTGCGCGCTGAACGGGTTTTCCGCCAGGCTGCGCTAGCCCGCTCTTGGACGCAGCACCTCAATATCGCAGCCGACGTCCCCTTCATCGCTGAGCAGCAGGGCAATATCGTCGCCGCTGTGGCTAAGGTTAAACCAGAGCCGCACATCGGTGGAAAAAGCCGGTTTGCCGTGCTGGCCAACGACAATCTCCGGCAGGGGCGAAATCACAGAGGCAAGCATGACGCGACCGGCAAGCCAGCCTGCGCGGCGGGCGCCCAATGGGGCACGATCTTTCAGCACAGACGCTGTCGGGCCAGCGCTGAGCGAGGAGATTTTCCCCAGAAAGATCTGATACATATCAGTGCCAGCGTTTGATGATGATGGAGGTGTTAATGCTCCCGGGAGCAGTTGTACCAACCGGGGATTGCTTGCAGGCCAGTCGCTCAACATGCGTCATCCGGCATTTCAGCTCGCGGCAAATGAAACGTTTAACCTGAATAGCAGAAAGCCCCTTCCGGGCGATGAACACTTACTCGCCCGGAAGGATCTTTTTCTTGAAGGACAATCGACTGGCCGGCCATCCTGAAACCGCGTCACAGGCAACCGGCCGTGCCTTTTGCGGTGGTGAGCCATTTCAGGTGCTTTGATTTCAAGGCGGTGCACTATGACAACCTCGACGCCTCGCCAACGGCACCACTCAGCGTGCTTTTTCCATTAAGCCGCCTTGCCACCCTGGACCGTGGTTGGACTTTCTATCCTGCCTGCAGCGGCTTACGCACAAACAGGCCGTAGCTCAGCGCGCCCAGCATCAGGAGCGCTGCACCAAGCAAAAACACATTGGTGAATTTACCGGTGGTATCCAGAATAATGCCGGTAACGATCGGTGCCATTGCCGCCCCCAGGAAACCGCCAAAGTTCTGAATGGCGCCCAGCGAGGCCACCTGCGACTTCGGTGCGATGTCACTGGCCAGCGTCCAGAGCGCCCCCTGCGGCATCTGCGAGAAGAAATAACCCAGCGCCAGCAGGCCAATGGCCAGCGGGGTGCTGTTTACAAACGGAATCGGCGCCACGAAGCAGGCCGCCAGGGCCGCACCCGATACGATTGGCACCTTACGCGCGGTGATGGCCCTGACGCCCCGGCGCACCAGGTTGTCTGAAAGCATCCCACCCACCAGCACGCCCAGAATACCGGCCAGAAACGGAATGGAGGCAATCCAGCCGGTGGCTTTGAGGCTAAAGCCCAGCGATTTTTCCAGATAGCCCGGCAGCCAGGTCAGATAGACCCAGATCGTGAACATAATGGAGAAGTTGCCGATCACCATAAACCAGGTGGTGCTGTGTCGGAACAGCGCACGCCAGCGCACCTCGCCCTTCTCTTGCGGCACTGCGACGCTGGGTTGTCCGGCATGCAGCTGCGCATCTTCCCGGGCATTGGGATCGCGATAAAACTTCCACCACGCCAGCAGCAGGGGAAGCCCCATTACGCCGATCGCCACAAACATGCCGCGCCAGCCTAAGGTCAGCAACAGCACGGTCAGAATGGGCGGCGCAATGGCGTTGGCAATTTGCGAACCGGTATTAATAATCGCAGTGGGTAAACCGCGTTCACTGTCGCCAAACCAGCGATGGGTGATTTTAATTCCCGAGGTAAAGAACGGGGATTCGGACACGCCCAGCAGCATACGCAGACCGTAGAAATAGCTGTAGCTGTTGGCAAACGCCGTCAGCACGGTAAAGCCCGACCACAGCCCCAGCGCCCAGGAGAACATCTTTTTGGGGCCTAACTTGTCCACCAGCCAGCCTGCGGGCAGGTTAGCCAGCGCATAGGGCCAAAGAAACGCCGACAACAGCAACCCCATTTCGGTTTGCGAAAAGCCAAATTCCGCCGCAATGGTGGTGTTGGCAATACTCAGGTTGGCGCGGTCCAGGTAATTCACTATCGCCGCCAGCAACAGGAGCGTGACAATGCCCCAGCGCAGCGTCCCTTTCAGCGTGCCCTGCCCGCTCACCGTTGTTTCTGACATCGCCGCAGAGGGTTTCATGATGCCTCCCGCCCGGCAAACAGATCGAGATGGATTTTAATCACTGCTTTACGGATAGTCTGCGCCACCGGCGACGCACAGCCAGGGCGATGAATATCGTGAGGGAAAAACAGCGCAAACTGCCCCGGCGTCAGCGCGATGCTGTACTCATCCGTGATGTCCTGATAAAACACCACGTCATTTTCCTCCCGCCGGTCTTCCGCTATCACATGCTGCGGATGGGCACGCGTCACGCCGATGGTTTCGCGTCCGGCCAGCAGGTACTGAATATCGACATAGCGAAAATGGGATTCGGCCCGGCGGGCGCTGGCGGGCTCGGTCGCCATTTCCTGTAGCAGGCAGAACATCTGGTTGTCGGGCAGTAAATCGTATTTCCCCGTTTCCATCTGGCTGAAATCGCTGGCCGCTATCCAGCGAATCGCCTGGTCAACGATGGGATGAAACGCGTGACGCTCACGCGCCCAGTCAAGTTGATCGCATACAATCATGGTGTTTTCCCTTGTGGTAAAACGGTGCAGGAACAGACGGTGTCCGGTTTTTTTATGAAAGACGGTGTTGCCACAGCGCACTGCCATCACGAATCTGGTCAAGCAACACGCCAAGCCCCCAGAACTTCTCCAGCACGTTGTCCCGGTTAACGCGGCAGTGCTCGCTGGCGAAGGTGCCGAGGCGCTGGTGATAAATTTTGGCGTTTTTGGGATAGCCAAGGGTTTCGGTGACGGCGCTCAGCGACAGGAACAGCGACAGCTCATGGGCTTTCTCAGGCTGCTGGGCGCCCTGGTGATAAAGCCAGACGTAGAGGTTCGGATGAAAGTTCGTGAACACGCCGCTGAAGCCGCGCGAGCCCGCCTGGATGGCCGGCCACGCAATGGCCGCATTGGCGTTAATCACCGCCAGCGGCGTGCCCTCCGCCAGCCTGACGCGGCGTTGCACCGTGGGCAGATCGCAGCTCACGTCTTTCAGCACCACAAAGCGGCCGCTATTGGCACAGAAGCTGAACTCGTCGTCGCTCAGCAGACGACGATACGGCGCCGGGCACTCGTAGAGCCCCAACGGCAGCCCGGCAGGCAGCGCGTCCAGAATGTGATTCAGGTGAGCATAAAAGGTCTCGCTTCCCTGATTGTGTGGATCGAGGTGATTGGTCACCAGCACCAGCGCATCAATGCCCGTTCCGGCCATCGCCTGCAATTCCTGAGTCTGCTCGCTTAACCCATCGCTGATGTGGCCGGAGGCAATCACCGGCACCCGGCCCTGCACTTTCTCCACCACAAAACGCGCCAGCGCAACGCGCTCGTCCAGGCTGAGAGACTGCATTTCGCTGGACTGGCACACGGCGAACAGCGCATCCACGCCCTGCGCCAGATACCAGTCGATCAGGCGTGACAGGCCGGGGTAATCGATCTGATTCTCTGCGGTGAATGGGGTCAGCATGACGGGGAAAATACCTTCAATCTTTTTCATGGTTTCTCCTGCCAGCGCCAGCGCGCGGCTGTTGCGTTACGTCGGATTATCGTTGGTTAAGTCGGGTGATGACCTGATGCCGCTTGGGCATATTGCTTGCGCCTTCCCGCTCTACGGCCAGGGACGCAAAGGCCGATGCCCATGTGGCGGCCTGCAGTAACGGCTGCCCCTGCGCCAGCGCGGCGGCCAGCGCGCCGTTAAAGGCATCGCCCGCGCCGGTGGTGTCCACACTGAGCGCAGGAAAGGCGGGAATGACGTGACAATGCGGCGCGTCGAACAGCAGTGCGCCGCGCGCGCCCATGGTGATGATCACTCGCTGCGCACCCTGTGCCACAATCGCCTGCGCCGCCTTACGCGCACTCGCCATGTCACAGATTTCAATGCCCGAGAGCCGCGAGGCCTCGGTTTCGTTGGGCGTCAGCACATCGATCATCGGCAGAACGTTCACGACCTCAGACGAGAACGGCGCCGGGTTCATGATGATGCGGACGCCCAGTGCGTGTGCCAGCCGGATAGCGCTGCGCGTGGCCTCGACGTTGTTTTCCAGCTGCAGTAACAACACATCCGCATCGGTGAGTTCATGGGTCAGCTCGGCAATTTCGGCATCCGTCAGGGTTTTATTGGCACCGGGGTAGATGGCAATCATGTTCTCGCCGTTTTCCTGCGAGACATAAATGATGGCGCTGCCTGTGGGTTCGGTATCCGTCTGGTATAAACGGAAAGAGTGAATGTCCGATGACGAAAGGTGATCAAACGCAAACTGGCTGAACCGATCGGTTCCGACCTTGGCAACAAAATGGACGCGCGCTCCGGCCCGGCTGGCGGCCATGGCCTGATTGGCCCCCTTGCCGCCGGGCCCGAGTGTGCTGCCTTGCGCCATCAGCGATTCACCACTTTGCGGAAAACGCGCCACCCTGGCGACGATATCAACATTGAATGCGCCAAGGATGCAGACTTTTCCCTGCCTGCTGGTGGTCTTTACGGTGGTTTTACGCGCCTGCAACCGCTTGAGTAAAACATCAAAATGGCCACTTTCGCTGATGAGCTTTTCCTGCAGATTACGGCGTTGCACTATGGCACCGCCGTAGCAGCGCTGAACCAGCCCCTGCTCTGCCAGCGCACGCAGATCGGTGCGAATCGTCTCCCGAGTAACACGCAACTGGCTCGCCATCCCGTTAACGGTGACGCGTTCATGTTCGTCCAGCCATTGCAAAATTTGATTGCGTCGTTCTTCAAGAAACATCATCCCCCCTCCTGCCTGGCCGTTAAGCGTAAGGGAGCGCACGCAGCGTGAAAGTGATGCAGATCTCAGCACCTGGGGAAAAACGGAAGTAAACGGAAGTGAAGGGTTGTGTCGCTAAAGCGTTATCAAAGCGGGCAGTGTGATGGCTGAAAAGCAGAAAATGTGAGTCGTGAAGGGCGCGAAACAAAGGGTCTGTGGACGGTAAACGCGTGTTGAATGCGGATGATCATCTTCAGGAAAGGCCTGGCTTATCGCGCTGAGCATCTGTCGTGCGTCCCCGACAGGCACCTGAGCGCGGGCTAACGTTTTCGCTTTCGGTATCCCCACGAGGCCAGGACAGCCAGCACGAGAGACAGGACGAACTTCACCACGATGAACGTAAACGAATAGCTGTTCATCGCCTCTTCGCCATCGCCTTCAATAGTGATATGGCTCATGAATAACGTGTTGATCCAGCTATCCGGGATCAGCACAAAAGCCGCCAGCAACACAATAATAAATATCGCAATTTTCATCTCACACCACACCGACTAAAATCTGGAATGCCGCGCACATCAAGGCGGCCATAAGCCATCAGGTCTTTCCCGCCGGGCACTTTTATCTTAGGTATCCGCAGCAAAGCATTTCTGAGGGTTTCAAAATCCGATGAACTGTACAGCGTTACGCAGCCCCACGAAACCCCGGTGCCGTCGCTGTTCAATGGGTGAAGCCGAAAGCTGCCCCGACGTGTGCCATTGACGTAAGCATGATCACTCATGGTTTCTGCGTTATATAAACCAAACCATTCGGAATGATGATTTCTGTACAAATGATACGCATCAATCACTTCTGCACGCAGTTGATTTAGCACGCTTCCTTTCGGGCGGTCGACTATCCAGTATGTGCCCGGCGGGATCGCGGCCTTTTCTCTATCTGAACAGTCTGGGTTATTGAGATAACGGTCAATTCCTGACAAAACATCAAATGAGCCGATGCCGTAACAGTCAAGCTTAACCCTTTTTCCGTCTGGCGAGAGACGAGCATAGTCCATCGTACAGATTTGCATCTCACATCCTTTGCGGGTGGCACAGGGTGAAAATAATACTGAATCCCTGTTCAACATCAAACGACGACCTTTTAAGATTCCTCTTATAAAGTTGCAACCTATTCCTTCACGCTCGTATTTCCATGAACGATTAACATCGCCATCATTTCTGTTTTTTCAGCAGGAATAAACGCTCCGCACCGGCAGCGTAAACGAACAAAAGAGAAAAGCGTCTGAATTAAAAAATATTCATAAAAGCGCGATCTTATTTGCGTTAAAAACGACAGACTGCCTTATTGACCATCAGGCATCCAACCCGCTGTGGTGATTAACATCACGTCTGAATCAGTCGAAATAAAAACGCACCTCGCCTCTCAACCTGCAAGAGACATGCCCTTATGCACGCCAGCAAGTGGCTTCGGGCATAAAGATTTGGTTGCAACGTCTTAGTGTTAACCTGATTCCAGGCCATCTTGCCGCTATTTAATCTTTTTACCTGTGTGGGTTACGTTGATCACATTATTTACCAAAAGTGATTTTCACGGCATTAAACAATGCGCCTTATCACACCACGCAATTCCGTGTTTATTGCAAAATCGCTTACCTAATAATAACAAGGCGCAATCATGAGATTTACTAACACTCAATTAATTAACCTGCCTCTAATTTAAAAATCATGTCACCTGTTTAGCAAAGTCATAAGGAAAAGGTAACAATGAGGGAGCAATCATGAAAACAATCAAACATTACCGATGGCACATGATATTACTGGTGTGCTTTATTACGATTATTAATTACCTCGATCGCACTGCGTTGGGCGTTGCCGCCCCGATAATTATGAAGGAGCTGGATATTACCAAGGAGCAATATTCCTGGGTCGTCAGCGCCTTTCAGCTGGCTTATACCATCGGCCAGCCCGTGATGGGTTATTTCATTGATACCATTGGCCTGAAGCTGGGCTTTTTTATCTGCGCCATCGTCTGGGGGCTGGCCACCTTAGCGCACTCACTGACGGGTTCCTGGCAGGGCCTGGCGTTTATGCGCGCCATCATGGGCTTTAGTGAAGCCTCGGCGATTCCGGCCGGGGTGAAAACCGCTGCCACCTGGTTTCCGGCGAAGGAGCGCGGCATTGCCACTGGCGTCTTTAATATGGGCACCTCTTTTGGTGCCATGCTGGCACCGCCGCTGATCGCCTGGTGCATACTGTTTCACAGCTGGCAGTTTGCGTTTCTGGTGGCCGGTGGACTGGCTATTGTGGCGGCCTTTATCTGGCTCATCTTTTATAAAGATCCCAAAGAGGCCAAACGGCTGTCGGCGGACGAGCGCGCCTATATTGAGGGCGGTCAGGAAAAACACCTTCATACCGAGCAGAAAGAGAAGACCTCTAAATTAGCCATCCTCAAACAGCGTAATTTCTGGGGCATTGGCCTCTCACGTTTTCTGGCCGATCCGGCCTGGGGCACCATCAATTTCTGGGTGCCGATCTTCTTTGTGGAAACCCTGCACTTCAGCCTGAAAGAGATTGCGATGTTTGTCTGGCTGCCGTTCCTGATGGCCGATCTGGGCTGCCTGGCCAGCGGCTTTGTGGCGAAGTTCCTGAACGATCGCGGCATCGGCCTGATCAATTCGCGCCGTATTACCTTTACGCTCGGGGCGGTGCTGATGACCACCATCGGCCTGGTCAGCATTGTTCAAAACCCCTATGTCGCCGTGTTGCTGATCAGCATTGGTGGCTTCTCGCACCAGTTGCTTTCTACCGTGGCCGCCACGCTGGGCGCAGACCTGTTCAGGAAGGATGAGGTCGCGACTGCCGTCGGCATGGCTGGCGCCTGCGCCTGGTCCGGTCAGTTGATCTTTAACCTGTTTATTGGCGCGTTTGTCAGCATCATCGGCTTTGGTCCGTTCTTTGTTGCGCTGGCGGTGTTTGACCTTATCGGTGCGGCGGCTCTGTGGATTCTGATCAAAGAACCAAAGGAACCTTGAGAACCGGATGCCGGGTTAGCGGTATCGCAGTAGTGTTGTCGCGGAATGTGTCCCGGGGCACGTGAAGGGACGTGCCTCCTTTTTCAGCTTCAGGCGACCAGTACGACGCGGGAACATTCTCATCGTCGAAAGTGCGGGATTCAGTGCTGAACAGCGTTAATCACGTGGGGTCGAGCATTGCTGTGCACGTCCATCCAATACAAGCCGTTATGTATATTTTTTAAAATTATGTTAATACATGCTTATGCTTTCTGTTGGGGTTGGATAGATGTGGGATATGTCTTCATTCTTTGCAGCATTACTGGTTTACAGCATAGGGACGGCATCGCCTGGCCCGGGCAATCTTTCCATTGCCAATGCGGCGATGAACTATGGTCGTAAAGCTGGTCTGGTGCTGGCCACCGGTGTGATTTCAGGTTCGATTTGTTGGGGCCTGTTAACCGCCTTTGGCGTGTCCGCGATTTTGGTTTCTTCCCACGGTTTTATCGTCTGGTTAAAACTGCTCGGCGCGGCTTATCTGCTCTGGCTGGCCTCGAAAGCGCTGCGCAGTGCCTTTCGCCCTGGAGAACTTTCGGCACGACCAGCCCAGGCCCACGCGCATTTACGCGGCTATTATTTGCAGGGTTTGGGATTGCATCTCACTAACCCCAAAGCCGCGTTAACCTGGTTCACCGTGACCAGCGTGGGCCTGACGAACTCTGCGCCACAGTGGCAGAGCTATGTTCTGGTCGCCACCTGCGCACTGACCGGGGTGATGATATTTAGCCTGTATGCGCTGATTTTTGCTTCGCAAATGGCGGAGACGTATCTCAATCGGGCACGGCGCAGTTTCGATCTGATCTGTGCGGGGTTTTATGCGTTGGTGGCGGTGGGGTTTTTGCTGTCATAGATATAAAAGATGTAGGTCTAACACAACCTCAATAAATACAATAAGGACAAATTAACTTCCGATACAATTATTTTTTACAATTTTTAAATATGAAGAAAAAAACATGCATATGTAGATGCAATGCATAACTTAATAAATTCACAAAAAGAACAATAAAAATTCATGATAACCATAGTTTCAGTTAAGCCTGGTCACTATTAAGCCATTTTTATAGAGAAATTTTTAAGATGTTACCTCTAAGTGACGCAACATTTCATTTAATCATAAAATAAACCATCTTATACAGTAGCTCCCCCCCCCTTACACAATGGACAGATAAAAACATTTAGAATCATGTAGTTATATTGACCTAACAACATTTTACAGACCTCTTTTGACACAGCGATTTCAACCAACTTTCTCACAGAATACAGGCTTTCATATTACTTTTTTTTAAAAAAAAGGAATGTTAGTGCGAATGTAAATTAACCTTTTTTTATCATTTACATGACATTTAGCAGTCTGATATGTTAAGAACAAGCAGGGATAAGTGAGAGAAATTTATTGATTCACTACCAACTAAGCATCAATTCTTTCAGGCACGGAGTCTGTAAATGCCATTTCAAGGTCGTATTTTTTCAAAATCAAGCATTCCGTTACTAGCTTTCGCTGCGTTATGCTTAATAGGCGGAACAACGTGGGCACTTCAGAAAACGGGTCTAAACAATAGCTTACCTTTGTGGTCTGCAGGTATGAGATTCCTGATTGCGGGAGCAATTATTTTTTTATTTCAGTTCTTACGTCGTCAATTTCAGTTAAATACAAATGTAATAAAACTCGCTCTCGCAAATGGGTTATTTTATTTTGCGGTCCCCTTTGGAACAGTTTACTGGGCCTCATCACATGTTCCAAGTGGTTTGGTTGCGGTGCTAGCTTCAAGCATTAGTGTTTATGCCTTATTATTGAATCATTTTTTACGTGGTAAGCCAGCCTCATTCCGCCAAATACTTGGTGTACTTTGTGCTGTAATAGGCATAATAATAGTTTTCAGCAACAGATTACATATTGAAAGTAATAGCATTGGCATTCTTGCGATGGTATCAATACTGTTTGCGATGGGAAGCTCAGCAGCAATAACATTAAAAGTTCAACGTCACATCAGCGAGTTACCATTTCTAAACTTTGTATCATTATCGATGCTTTGTGGTGGCGCATTACTATTGTCAGCCAGCCTAATTTTAGAAAGTGGCGTGAGAACGTTTTCTAGTACAAGTTTATATGCCCTTCTCTATCTTGCTATAATTGGCTCTGTATTAGGGTTCTCCCTCAACATATTACTTTTGAAAAACTGGCATATATCTAAAGCAACCTCTCATTTGTTTATATCTCCAGTAATAGCGCTTTACATCGGATATGTCTTTATGGACGAGATTATAACCACCAATGTCGGAATTGGTACATCCATAGTGATTTTAGGTGTAATGTTAATTAATTTCCCTCCTTTTAAAAAAGGTCTGAAAGATGTCAAATGTTAGAAAAAACTTAGCTATTGTATGTCAAAACAGGAAACTGCCTTTTGTTTTCGAAGAGGCGGAAAAGTTAGGGATCGATATCACTTTTTTTTATAACTCAGAAGAATGCGCTCCACTTTCTCTTCCTGCTGTAAAATATGCTGTAGCTTTACCTTTATTTAGCAATGAAGTAGAGGCTTTCAAAATCATGGAGGAACAATATAAGCAGCATCCCTTTGACGGCATATTGACACTCTTTGAACCCGCGCTTAACTTCGCATCAAAAGTTGCAAAAAAATTAAAATTACCTTATTTACCTGAAAGTGTAATTGAAAACTGCAGAAATAAAAATTTAACTCGTCGCATAATGCTTGAGAATAGGTTAAATACGCCTACTTTCATTGAACTGAGCGAAGAAGAAATACCAGATGAAGCTGCCCTTGAATTTCCATTAGTTGTTAAACCTACTAACGGATTTTCAAGTCAAGGCATTATCCGTGTTGACGATTATGAAAGTCTTGTTAAAGCTGTAAAAAAAGTATGGGAAATTAACCATACGGAATTAGGTAAGTTTGTATATGGCAAAGGTGGCGTAATTCTTGAATCTTTCATCGATGGTCCTGAATTTGCTATTGAAACCTTATCGAGTCAAGGTGTTGTAACCGTGCTTTCAGTTGGAGACAAAGGTGACTGTAAAGGCCCTTATTTCGAGGAAGGAATCTACATATCGCCAGCAAATATCGATAATAAATTACATAAGGATATATGTGATGAAGTTAAGCGGGTTGTTTTAGCTTTGGGCATTACGGAAGGACCAGCGCATGTCGAATTACGTATTGACAGCAATAGGAAGCCTTATGTTATTGAGGTGGCCCCACGTATAGGTGGTTCTGGCATTTCACATTTTATAGTTAAAGCCAGTACAGGTATAAATTTCTTGCAACTTGTTATATGTCAGGCTTTAAATATGGCCAAACCAGATTTGCCCGATAATGTAACAAGCAAACACACCGCCGGAAATTATATAATCCCACTTCAGGGAGATGGTATCTTCAAGGAAATTAAGGGAATTAACGAAGCAAACAACATGGAAGAAACGCAGAGGATATTTCAATTCATTGAACCTGGAACGAAAATCCTCCCATATCCTCACTTCTCAGGTTACCCAGGCTTTATCCTTACACAACATCAGAGCCATCAAGACTGTGTTGAATTTCATGAATATTTAGATAAAAACCTTACTGTCGTATACCAATAACTAATTAAATGGAAAATTAAAATGTTAAGTAGAACGATTCATACTTTAGGTCCTGCTGGAACAAATTGTGAAAAGGCAGGTTATTTATGGCTTAAAAATAATAACTTTAATGGAGAGGTTATACTTTACTCTACTCTTGAGGAAGCCTTGATTGAGGTAAAAAAAAACAAGCAAGATCTTCTTTTGGGTTGTGCAGTTTACCCTGATTTACATCATATTGTTTTTAAAAACTTAATAGAAATGGAAATCAAAGACAGCTTTATCATGCCAACATGGAATATGGTTCTTGCAGTAAAGGATAAAAATACATCTCTAACAAAAGAATCAACTATTTCTTCACATCCAGCGCCAGCACACCTTGCTTCGCTATATAGTGAGCATGTAAAGCTTGTAAATAGTAATGTACAGGCTGCACTTGAATGCGTTAATGGCAATACGGACGGCTGCATTACAACATTAAAAGCAGTTCAAGAAAATGGATTGCATATTATTGAGGATTTTGGCGAGGTTCCAATGTGTTTCACCATTCATGGGCATCGTCATTGATGGAAAATATTATGACAAACATTAAAAATAAAGTTTCCTCTAAACTCGTCCCAATGATTAATGAGTTTCAACGCTATCAGTGTAATACTGGTGCAGTCATCAATGAACTTCCTCGAGCTGAAAAATTATTAGACGAAATTATATCTGTTTCGAGTAGTATACTTAAAGATCTTTCTCAAGAGAATTATGCAACACATCTTATTGCTGATCTCAATGAGTGGAAAAAACGAGGCCTTAATAAAGAACCTTTTTTTGATAACTCTCTTGCTAACTTTGTAGTTCCCAAAGATGGTGAGACGACTTTCTGTTTGGCAGCAATCACCACACCCAACAGCGGCCACCAAAAGGGATACTGGTTAGAATGTTTTTTGGTACACCGTAAAGAACCCGCGGTTGTTAAGGAAATTGAAGCCGAAATCCCGCATCCAAAAAATGTAAGCCAAACTGTGTGCCTACTTTCATCTAGTTTTGGTTTTTCAACAGGACGCTGCTTAGTTTTTTTTCCTGAAAATGTTAAAACAAAGGAAAAAATAACTAACCAATCTTTTGCTTTATTTTTTTTCGACAAGTTTCACAAAATCTACACTCAAGATACAATATGTAGAGCTGAAAATATTTTCAATTTGAAAGAAATCTGTTCTAAAGAGATTGATGAAGAAAGTTGCTATGCCGCCCGTACAGTATGGGGATACCTTCATGATTATTATCATCATTGCGGCACCCGGCCTTTTGACAGAAACATACACGTTAAAATGAACTTTTGGGCTGGTATCCTCGAAGAAATAAAAGTCGACTGCAAAACAATTATGACTTTACAAGAGAGAAAGTATCCATGGTGGCAAGAAATCACTGAGTTTATCCTTTTCGAAAGACTCGCAAGGTACCCTGCCCAGCATGATGCAACACGAAACTTTGATTCAGCAACAGGTGTTTTTTTATTTACTTGGTTAAAAAGAAATAATTTTTCTTTCTCATATGATACTGCTCCTGATAAACCCGTTCTCAATCTTAATGAATGCCTTAAAGGTATACGTATTCTTGTTAACGAGATTGAAGATCTTGAAATTATTGAAGACGATGCTGCTTTTAAAAAGGCGGTAGAATACTATGTCAAAAACATACTCACGCCTGGAACTGATGGGCAAAAATATAACATCCCAGAGGATTATACCGTTCACAGTAGAAATATGGGAATAAAAATCCCCGAGTTACACTTCCAATAAGCTACTGATGAGTTTACGCACCTTGCTTACGGTTGTTGATGCGATATAACAATTCAATAGCAAAATAATATTTCCAGCTGAGAACCATGAAGTTATTACCTTTAATTCAAACCATAAGCCAGAGTGTTTTTTAATTTTTTATAATCACCCCCTATTATATCGCCTATATTTTATTGGTTAATTTAATAACATGACGACTCGGTACTCTTTCCCTGTGAGGGTTTACCGATTCGTCAGCTTTTCTTTGTGTTCTATTCAAAATAGGCGATTACTATAAAGCGATTACACATCTATTTTTCCTTATCGATAAATACCTGTTAAGAAGAACTTAAACATTTACTTTACGAGGATAGACTGCAAACTTACTCTTATACTGCTTATGCAGCAAAACACTGCTCCAGCGCCATGATGACCGCCCTGATGCGCGCGACCTTTTGCAAATCCGGATGGAGCACCAGCCAGATATCAACCGGGTCGCGTTTGTCGGGAAAGATCGGGATTAATTGAGGATCGCGTTCAGCCAAAAACGTCGAAAGCAAACCAATGCCAATCCCGCGTTTAATGGCCGCTTCCATGAGCAGTTGCGTATTGCATTCCAGCACCACCTGTTGGCTGTTTACGGCAAATCCACACAGGTTTTGTCGATGACGCGGCACAAGCTCTGCCGGAAACATCACCAGTTGATGGTCGGTTAATCCGCTATCCTCATTCGGTTCACTGAGTCTGTCGAAATAACGCTGGCTGGCGTAAAGCCCCATCTGAATGGTCGCCAGGCGTTTGACGATCAACTCCTCAGAATCTGGCCGCGCCCCACGAATGGCGATATCTGCGCTGCGGTAGGAGATATCGGCGAATTCCAGTCCGGTCAGCAAGGTTACAGTGATATCCGGATAGTGTTCACGCAGGCGTTCAATGGCAGGCATGACAAACGCCGAGGCGAGCGTGTCGGTGGTGGCAATGCGCACGTTACCTGCAGGGAGGTTATCGCCGCAGGCCGCTTTGCGACGCATTACCTGCATGGCGCTTTCCATGGCACTGGCTTCTGCCATCACCTGTTCGCCAAACTCACTTAGCGTAAAGGCTCGTGGCGTGCGGATAAATAACCGTGAACCGAGCGCGCTTTCAAACGCAGCGATACGTCGTCCTACCGTCGCCTGATCGACATTTAACGATTTCGACGCTCCGCGCAACGTTTTATGCCTTGCCAGTGCAAGGAAAAAACGGACATCGTCCCAGTTCATCTTATCTTCCTTAACCCGAACGCTTTCTTACTGTGGCAAGTGTCAACGTTACCGAATTGAATATCAATTATTTAACGCCAGAATAGCCTGCTGCGCAGTGAGCATGGCTGTCCAGCCGCCGTCAGGCAGCACATGCGTAACAGGCGGATTTGCTCTGCAACTTATGCATACTTCGTCCAGCGCAACAAGCTGCATTAATGAAGCCCTGTGATGCAGCAGTGTCGATGTACCTGTGCTCTGCCAGACACTATGATGCGCGCATCTCATCACGATTAAACAGCCTTATGGCGCAGACGTGCTCGTGAAGCACGTGCTCAGGATAATAACCATGTCAGAAATTAACCTTACGGCAGAAAGCGTAAATCACGCTACGGCAAAGACGCGCGTCTTATGCTTTATTGCACTGGCGCTGGTCGCCGCCTTATTAAACAGCAGTGCGCCAACGCCGCTTTATCCTCTCTATCAACTGCAGTTGGGCTTAACCGCCGTCAGCCTGACGGTTATCTATGGCGCCTATGCGGCAGGCGTTTTGATTGCGTTATTTAGCGTGGGAAATCTTGCCGGGAAGGTCGCCGATCTGCGCAGCCTGATGATGCCTGCACTGCTGGCTGTCTTTGCCGGTGCCCTGCTGTTTTCACTCGCCGATTCATTTGCCTGTCTGTTTATGGCACGCCTGCTGGCGGGTGTGGGAACGGGGGCATTAACCGGCGCAGCGAATATCGCCCTGGTGCGGTTTGGTCCCAAAGATGGCGGTAAAGTTGCGGCCCTGCTCGCTACGCTCTCTTTCACCACCGGTCTGGCGCTGGGCCCGGTTTTCAGTGGCGTGGCGATTCAGACAGGTTTCCACAGTCAGACGTTACCGTTTCTGCTGATCATGCTGACGGCCGCAATCGCCCTTATCGGGTTACGTTTCAGTTGGCCAGTTGGTCGTCACGACCAACTGGCGGTCGCCACCTCTTCACCTGCCACCTCAGTGGACGCGACACTGAAAGCCGGGCTGAAAGCCACAGGTGTACGGTTTTTTCTCTGCGCCGGCGCGCTGTTTATGAGCTGGGCGTTTGCCGCCAGTATCTTGTCGATTGGTCCGGCGGTGTCCGAGCATCTGCTTGGCATTCATAGCCAGGGCATTTATGGCTGTGTGATTGCGGTTTATTTAGTGGTGGCTGGTATCAGTCAGATTCTGAGCCGCCGGATTCGCGCCCGCACGTCTCTTGCTGCTGGCTGCCTTACGCAGGCCATTTCCATCGTGCTTTTTACCTGGGCAATTGGCCACCACTCTCTGGTCTGGGCATGTACAGGATTGATCGTCGCCGGCTATTCCTATGGCGCGATCTTTGTAGGAAGTGCAACCCTGGTGAATATGATCTCCCCTGCCGCCAGTCACGCAAAACTGATTTCATTGTTTTATGTGATTGCCTATATCGCTAACTGGGTGCCCGTGCTGTTAGGCGCGGTGGTGGATCATGCCAGCCTGAACCTGGCCGTTAATTTGCTGTTCGGCGTTGGTGCGGTTGTCTGTTTGCTACTGAGTATCGCGGTGTTTGGGATAAAGATGGAAAAAGCACGACGAAACGACGTGACGTGATGAGGTTTACTGACTGGTTCTGACCGCGCTTAGGAAACACTTATCCATGCCCAGTGTGACACATGGCTTCAGATGTCACGATTGTCATCTCGCGAATTTTTGCTGCGAAGCTTCACCAGAACCTGGTGAAGCTGTCCAACAGACAGATCTTTAACAACAGAATGCGGTTTCCCCCGCAGCCATTCAAAAAAGTAGCCAATGCCCAATAAATCGAGTCCTTCACTGCTGAACAGATATTCGTTCTCTTTCAAATCAAACAGTGTACGAAAATCGTCATCTTCGGTATCGAAGCTGACGGCAAAAAACGTTTCGGCTGCCGCTAAAAAATCGACGCCATCCATACCGGCAAGATGAAGGTCTCGTTCCAACAATGTCTTTTCATTGACGACTTTAGACTTCCATCCCGCATAGTCACGAACAAATGCAATGACTTCCCCCAGTTCAGGACTCATTTCAGCACCGGCCTCCAAAGGTTTATATGCGCCAGATTGTCATTTTTTCTACTTCAGCCTCGGGATTGGCTACCCGAACGGCTGAAAGAAAACCGGCAAAATCCTGATTGAATAGCGAGTAGTTATTCAGAATACTGAATGTTTTTTCTGTCCGCGAGGCCCCCGTGAGGTAACGAACCTGCCAGACGCAGCGATTGCCGATCTTCGTTCCGGTCGATCTGACCTGAATGATTTGGCCCAGCGCGATTTTATTAAGCATGTCTTCCTTACGCTTTTGGTAGAGAAAATCTGCGTCGTAGTAGTAATCCTCCGTGTTCATCCCAAGACGGTTAAGCAGCGGTGTATCAATAGAAATTTTCTTCAACTCGCCCTTAGCAGCAAATAAATCGTCTCGTTTGAACATCGGCAGAAAGAAATACTTAATCAGCAAAATGATAAGCGCCAGCGGTAAGACAAGTGATAGAAAAGTATGCATCTGGTTTTCTGTGCCTTAGCAGTTTGAATAGTGGCTCACGCTGCACGTTAGGGTGATGATTAGGGTTTCTGAGCCACTTAAAGCCTGATTATTTCGCTAAATGGAAAATCGACGAAATTGCCCGGCCCTTCGCGAAATCCATGAAAAGGTATAACGGCCTCACACGTTCACGCCCTTACTTCATGGCAGTGCTATTTCACGCGCCAGCGCCGTTTTTTTGACTTGAACGTAGCTTTTTGTTCGCGGGCACGTGCTTTGAGGATAGCGCTCAAATGACCTCCCCCCTGAAAAAAGTACCAGAATAAACTGAAGTCTCCGGTCTTTCTTCCATCTCAAAAAGGGGCACATCGCCATGAAAAAGACCCGTTATACCGAAGAACAGATTGCCTTTGCCCTGAAGCAGGCCGAACCGGCTAAGTCCGTGCCGGATGTCTGCCGCAGGCTGGGTATTTTCGATTCTACCTTTTACGCCTGGCGTAAGAAATTACGGTTGAGTCCTTCGACGGCAGTTTGCGGCAGGAATGACTGAACGAGTACGGGTTCATGTCTCTGAAGGATGCGCGGAGCAAAATCAAGGCCTGGCGCGTACACGATCATCCGCGTCCCCCATTCTGCGCTGAGCTGGATGACGCCTTCCGAATTTGCTGAAAAATCTGCCGGTTGTCAGAATATGCAGCCAGAACGAAGCCGGTTATTCCTGATCATGAATAGATCACATACGGAGAGCAGGTCACTAAAACAATTCACGCGCTATTTTTTATTAGACTTAATTTAATCTCGGCGACTCTCAGCTCAGAATCTGAAAAGCAGAAGCCCACCCTATCCGTTATTATATTGAACGGCTGCCACATTGACGTTTATTACTGTGGGGTGAGATTCTTATTTTTACGATTTTTTACGAGGCGTCAGATCACTGTCTGCGCCGGACGTACAGTGTTGAGACTCAATGTCATCCCCTGATTCTGATTCGAACAAAATTCAGGAGGCGATGGACTTTTCCATCACCCTCTGCAATGCATCCAGTACGGCTAATCAATTAATTAGAGCTGAGCAAGTATCGCCTCTACGCTCGCTTTTGCATCACCAAACAGCATGGCGGTGTTTTCTTTGAAGAACAGCGGGTTCTGTACCCCTGCGTAACCCGTATTCATCGAACGTTTGAACACCACCACCTGCTGTGCTTTCCATACCTCCAGTACCGGCATACCCGCGATGGGGCTGCCGGGATCTTCCTGCGCGGCCGGGTTGACGGTGTCGTTGGCGCCGATGACAAGCACCACGTCGGTATCACTGAAGTCGTCATTAATCTCTTCCATCTCCAGCACGATATCGTAGGAGACTTTTGCTTCCGCCAGCAGCACGTTCATATGTCCGGGTAAACGCCCGGCTACTGGATGGATACCGAATCGTACCTGTACGCCTAGCGCAATCAGCCGGCTGGTCAATTCCTGTACCGGATACTGCGCCTGGGCTACCGCCAGGCCGTAGCCGGGAGTAATAATGACTGAACGGGCGTATTTCAGCGCTTCCGCTACCTCCGCAGCGCTGCATTCGCGATGTTCGCCCTGCGGGGCGCTAGCGTCAGATGCCGTACCCTCGCTGCCAAAGCCGCCGGCGATGACGCTGATAAACGCGCGATTCATGGCCTTACACATAATATAAGAAAGGATGGCCCCGGAAGAGCCAACCAGCGCGCCGGTCACGATTAGCAGGTCGTTACTGAGCATAAAACCTGCCGCCGCCGCTGCCCAGCCGGAATAGGAGTTGAGCATTGAGACCACCACCGGCATATCTGCACCGCCGATTGAAGCAACAAGATGCCAGCCAAACGCCAGCGCAATTAGCGTCATCACACTTAATGCCAGACTCTGCCACAACAGGCTATCGCTGCGCACGAATACTATCATTAAGGCCAAAGAAGCCAGCAGAGCCGCAAGGTTCATAACGTGGCGGCCAGGCAACATCAGCGGTTTTGATGCGAAAATTCCGCGTAGTTTACCGAACGCCACCACTGAACCGGTAAAGGTGATGGCTCCGATGAAGATCCCCAGAAAGACCTCTACAAGGTGAATAGCCGTCATGGCCGTATCGTCGAGCGGCGCGTGGCCAAGGTAGCTATTGATCCCAACCAGTACCGCCGCCAGGCCGACAAAGCTGTGCAGAATCGCCACCAGCTCCGGCATTTCGGTCATTTCAACCCGCTGCGCGAGAAAGATACCGATGCCGCCGCCAGCCATCATCGCGACCAGTATCCATGCAAGATTGGCCGCCTGGGGGCCGAGGATGGTCGCCGCCAGCGCAATCGTCATCCCGGCGATGCCGAAAACGATCCCTGCTCGCGACGTTTCGTGCTTCGATAAGCCAGCCAGGCTAAAAATAAACAACAGCGCGGCAATAATGTAAGCCGCAGTAACAAGACCTTCAGACATAACGACTCCTTAGTTTCTGCGGAACATTTTCAGCATGCGGCGGGTGACGTAAAAACCGCCGAAAATATTAATACTGGCGATAAAAACGGCGACGATCGCTAGGGCAAAGATCCAGCCTCCCTGGCTGATTTGCAGGACCGCACCGACAATGATGATCCCTGAAACCGCATTGGTGACCGACATCAACGGCGTGTGCAGGGCGTGATTGACGTTCCACACCACGTAATAGCCCACCACGCAGGAGAGAGCGAAGACGGTAAAATGGGCAAGAAAGTCCGCCGGTGCGCAATGCGCAAGCCAGCCAAAGAGCACAATAACCAGCGCCAGAAAAAGGTATGGACGCCACGGTGAAGCGGGCACGCTTTTCACCTGCTCGGTTGGTACGGGCTTAGGCTGCTGCGGCTGGGCCGAAACCTGAATCGGCGGCGCGGGCCAGGTGATTTCACCCTCGCGAACCACGGTAACGCCACGGATAACGACATCATCAAAATCGATGACGATATTGCCGTCTTTTTCTTTACACAAAAGCTTCAGCAGATTGACCAGATTGGTACCGTAAAGCTGGGATGACTGGGCCGCCAGCCGGGCTGGCAGGTCGGTATAGCCGATGATCTTTACGCCATCATCGCTGGTGATGCATTTGCCCTGTACCGTCAGCTCACAGTTGCCGCCGGTCTGGGCAGCCTGGTCGACGATAACGCTGCCGGGTTTCATGCTGGCGACCATCTCGCGGGTAATGAGCCGCGGCGCAGGCTTCCCGGGAATGAGCGCGGTAGTGATAATAATATCGACTTCTCTGGCCTGAGCGGCGAACAGCGCCATTTCCGCCTCAATAAACTCGGCAGACATCTGGCGGGCATAGCCATCTCCGCTGCCGCTCTGTTCTTCAACATTGAGTTCCAGAAACTCCGCGCCCATGCTTTGGATCTGCTCTTTGACTTCCGGGCGGGTGTCGAAGGCGCGCACGACGGCGCCGAGGCTGCTGGCAGCGCCAATTGCCGCCAGCCCGGCAACACCTGCGCCAATCACCAGCACTTTCGCCGGGGGAACTTTACCGGCCGCGGTGATCTGTCCGGTAAAGAAACGACCAAAATGGTGGGCGGCTTCCACCACCGCCCTGTATCCGGCGATATTAGCCATTGAGCTTAAGGCGTCCAGCGACTGGGCGCGAGAAATGCGCGGCACAGCATCCATTGCCATGACCGTCACGCCGCGGGCGGCGAGTTTCGTCATTAGCTCGGGGTTCTGTGCAGGCCAGATGAAGCTGATTAACGTGCTGCCCGGCTGCAAAAGAGGAATTTCATCCTCAAGAGGCGCATTCACTTTCAGGATAACATCGCTCTGCCAGACCTCATCCTGCGAACACAGCGTTGCACCTGCGGTCTGCCATGCGTCATCAGTAATATTTGCCGCTGCACCCGCGCCGTGGGCGATGGAGACCGTAAAGCCCAGCTTCAGCAGCTGTTCAACGGTAGCGGGCGTGGCGGCGACCCGCGTCTCCCCCGCCAGCTGTTCCTGGGGAATCGAAATGTTCATATAAGGGTTCTCGTTCAGATAGAGATCGAAAGCGATCGCCTGCACATCAAGAGAGGCGATCGGCCTTTAGTAAGCAGGATCGCAATCAGGCGCTAACCGGCTGCTGGCGTATCAGGCCAAGCATGGCGCGGGTTTCATCCGGCGTGGCGATGGTTTTATCCACTTCTGCAGCCAGCCGCTTAACGCGCTCAACGAACCAGGTATTGGACTGCGCCAGTTCACCTTTGCGATAGAGAATGTTGTCTTCCATGCCAACCCGAACGTTGCCCCCCAGCGCCAGCGCGGCGAGAACAACCGGCAGATGACCGCGACCAATGCCCAGAGCCGACCAGGTGAAATTATCGCCCAGATGCTGTTTGCAGGTATCGAGCAAGAACATCAGGTTACGCACTTCCGCCGTCATTCCACCCGGCGCACCGAGGACAAACTGAAAGTGTGGATTCCCCTCGATCAGTCCTTTCTTCATGTAGTACAGGACGTTGTAAATCATCCCGGCGTCGAAGATTTCAAACTCCGGCTTCACCTGGCACTCGTTCATGCTGACGGCGAGTTTCTCCAGAAAGCGCGGGCTATTTTCGAATATGGTTGAGTGGGCCCAGTTCATGGTTCCGGCATCGAAAGAGGCCATTTCGGGCCGCAATAACTGGAATGGCTTCATGCGAATGTCGTCACTTAGTCCAAGTCCGCCGGAGGTCGTCAGATTAATGACGATATCGCAGCGCGCCCTTACCAGGCGCACGGTCTCGGCGAATTGATCGAAATCCATCGACGCCTGACTTTCCTCATCACGCACATGAATGTGGGCAATGGAGGCTCCAGCCTCGCAGCAGCGGACAATTTCATCAGCCTGGTCCTTCGGGGTAAGCGGAATATACGGGGTATCGCTTTTCTGCGGCCAGGCCCCGGTACAGGCGACGGTCAGGATAACGCGGTTTTCTACGGACATAATTAACTCCTTGATCCTTATTCTTTTTCAACCACCATGGCTAATCCCATGCCGCCGCCAATGCACAGCGTAGCGAGACCGTAACGAGCGTGGCGACGCTGCATTTCATGAACCAGCGAGACCAGAATGCGTGCGCCGGAAGCGCCGATCGGGTGACCGAGGGCAATTGCGCCGCCGTTGACGTTGGTTTTTTGTGGGTCCAACCCCAGCCCTTTCATGACGCTCAGGCACTGGGAGGCGAAAGCCTCGTTGGCCTCGATGACGTCGAGGTCACTCACCTGTAAACCCGCGCGGGATAGGGCCCTGCGCGTTGCGGGTACTGGACCGTAGCCCATAATGTTGGGATCGACGCCGCCGCTGCCCCAGGCGCGGATCGTTGCCAGCGGCTGAAGCTGGAGGGCGGCGGCTTTTTCACGGCTCATCAGGACTAGCGCGGCGGCGCCGTCATTAATGCCAGAAGCGTTCCCTGCTGTGACCACACCGTCAGGCCGGAAAGCGGGACGTAGCCGGGCGAGGGTTTCACGCGTGGTGCCGTGGCGGGGGAATTCATCGGCTTTGACGTAACGCTCTTCTTTACGCGTGACGATTTTTATCGGCACAATTTCATTGTCGAAACGACCGTTTTTCTGCGCCCATTCAGTGCGCTGCTGGCTTTCCGCCGCATAGGCGTCCAGCGCTTCCCGGGTGAGCTGGTATTTTTGTGCCAGGTTTTCAGCGGTGATCCCCATATGCTCGCCGGAGAAAGCGTCGGTCAGACCGTCGCTAATCAGGCTGTCAATCAGCGCGCTGTCGCCCATGCGCTTTCCCCAGCGGGCAGCGGCGGATAAGTACATGGCGTTGCTCATGCTTTCCGTCCCGCCGGCCACCACGATGTCCGCATCGCCCAGCGCGATGGCCTGCGCACCGAGAATGGTCGCCTTGAGCCCGGAACCGCATACTTTGCTGACGTTAAAGGCGCTTTTTTCTACCGGGATCCCGGCGGCGATAGCGACCTGACGAGCGACGTTCTGACCCAGCCCGGCCCCCAGTACGTTGCCCATGATGACTTCGTCAACATCGTCCGGTTTGATAGCGGCACGGGCGATAGCGGCGGTGATTGCATATTCACCAAGCTGGATAGCTGAGAGATCCTTGAGCGCGCCGCCAAAGCAGCCGATGGGCGTACGGGCGGCGCTGACAATGACAACATCTTTTGTACTCATGTGGTTGCTCCTCCGATGCAGAGCGGCATTGATATTTAATAATGTAAAAATATCGCTATAAGATTATTATGGCGTAAAAGTGTTATGCGCCCGGAATGAATTAAACTATTATTTCGGGCACAGATTAGCTTTCGCTAAATAGCAAATTAGTCAGCTACGTTACTTATTAAAAATTAATTCAGGAGGAATTTTATTAAATGCAACCTCCGTAGCTATAGGTTCTTTCCGGCACATTATTCATATCATCTTCATCAATTTCCGCCACGCAGCGCACCATCGAGCCATCGCCTAAATACCAGCGCAGCGGGAAACAGAAGAAACGAAAACGCTTGCCGGAAACTTTATCCAGATTGCCGCCGAGGTTTTCAACGCCGACAATACCGTGGCCGAGCATCTGCTTATGGCAGGGTTCCCAGGTGCCCCAGCAGCCAATAGCCTCCAGATCGCCGAACTTTTCATCATAGGCGGCCTGGCCGTGAAGTTTGATATACAGCTCTTTATCAAATTCGGCATAGGCTTCTTCACCGAACTGTTGAATATATTCTTCGGTCAGTGGGCGTCCGGATGCGCCGAGTAAATTCATACGTGTGGCACCGTTATTCCCCATCGCAGTATGTAGCGGGTGATCTAATGCCTGCATATCCATGGCGACGCATTTAACTTTATTTTTGACAAACCATTTTCCGGCTTCCACGCCAGTCCCGCAGGAGTAGTGATAATACTCTTTTGAGTCATCAAATTTACGGTGCATCCCGGTATTCAGGCATACCACCATTCCGGCTAACGCTTCCGGTTTGATATTCGCACGGAGACAGGCATCTTCCAGATGATGTGGCTGAATTAATTCCCAGCGTCCGACGTTAATTTCCAGGCATATCGCCTCGCCGGTATAAGCATCGACCGGCATTTCATGCGTATAGCGCGCTCTTTTACCGTCGAACTCTGTTTCCATCACATGACGCGGGGCATCGCAGTGGGTGCCGGTGTGCATGGTGCAGGAAATACGCTGGGTTAACACGCCGCCTTTTGCCATGGTATGCGCGCTGTCGATCAGCGGCTTATCGAAGTAGGGCCAGCGCGGAGTGTCGGCGCTAAATGGATGCGTTAAATCGACAAAAACTTTCTTACCCATAGTGTTACTCCTCAGATTGCTGAGTGACGCGCTGCAGATAGTTCAGGAGGCGCTCACGGCTTTCGTTAATTGATGCGTCGTTCCAGGTCTGAAATCCGCTACCGGATTTGAAGCCCAGCTTGCCTTCGCTCACCAGCTGGCGCAGCAGCGGCGAGGGAGTTGTCGCGTTATTCAGATGCGGGAAAATATATTCATGAATCGCCAGGGTCAGGTCCGTCCCCACCATATCGGCGTTTTCCAGCGGGCCGAGGGTCGGCAGCCGGATACCAAAGCCGTAGCGGATGCCTTCGTCCACGGTGCGCGCGTCAGCGATGCCCTGCTCCACAAGGTAAATCGCTTCGCGCCACAGGGCGTGCTGGAGGCGGTTTACCAGGAAACCTGGCACATCTTTGTTGACCCGTACCGGGCGTTTCCCAACCCAGGCGAGGATGTCGAATGTGCGTTCGAATAGCACATCGTCGGTCCAGCGCGTGCGAATGACCTCCACCAGCGGGATCAGAAAGGCCGGATTCCAGAAATGGGTGCCCAGTACGCGCTGTATGTGGGTCACATCGCGGGCGATCTCGCTGATGCTGATGACCGACGTATTGGAGGCGAGAATAGTTTCTGGTGGACAAAGCGCGTCCAGCTCGCAAAACAGCCGCTGCTTAAGGGCCAGCTGTTCAGGTACGCATTCAAAGACGATTTGCGCCCCCTTAACGCTCTCCGCCAGCCGGTCGCAAAAAACGACGCGGCTGACAACTTCTTCGATGGTGGCCTCGTCCGCCTGCATACGCTGCAGATTGCTGCGGATGGTGTCCGGTGCGGTCCAGGCACCCGCGTCGATATCATAAATCGTGACTTCCACACCGCGGGCGGCAAAGATCTGCGCGATACCGCTGCCCATCAGGCCGCCGCCGAGAACCGTGATGCGTGTGACCGGATTGTTCATCACCCTCTCCTTAGCCCGCCGTACAGCCGCCATCGATGTAAATGACCTGGCCGGTGATAAAATTTGCGGCAGGTGAGCAGAGGTATACGACAGTGCCGACCATATCTTCCACAACGGCAGCCCGGCCCATCGGGATGCGATCGAGGAAGATCTTTTTCAGCTTTTCGTCTTCCAGTACTTCCTGTGTCAGCGGCGTCCAGAAAATGGTCGGTGCGACGGCGTTAACGTTGATGCTGTATTTCGCCCATTCGGTAGCCAGCTGTTTGGTTAACAGATTGATTGCCCCTTTTGATGTGCCGTAAGCCGCGTAGCCGCCGGGGTGTCCGGCAAAGGCGCGCACCGATGAGGTATTGACGATTTTCCCGAATCCCTGCTGGATAAACAGTTGGCCAAATACTTTGCAGGGAATAAAGGTACCAGTGATGTTGACGTCCATTACTTTGCGGAAATCATTAACGTCAAAGGCCTCCGCTGGATGCCGGATAGCAATGCCGGCAATATTGATCAGAAAGTCGACTTTTCCCCAGACTGCGACCACTTGATCGGCCAGGGCTTTAACCGCCACTTCGTCGGTCATGTCGCCAGCGATAGCGAGGGCCTCGCCGCCCGCTTCCTGCACCTGCTGAACGGTTTTTTCCAGGGTGGCGATGGTACGGCCGGTTACCGCGACTTTAACGCCGTAGTTCGCCAGGCCGCGGGCGACACCTTCACCGAGCGCGCCTGCACCGCCGGTGATAACCGCAACTTTGCCTTCAAGGTTGAACAGCGCTTTGACTTTGTTATCCCATGTTGTGTCCATAATGATCCCTTACAGGTTACGTATTGCTGGCGATGACCAGCATACTGGTCGGATAATTGGTGTGGTTAACCACTTCACGCCCCTCAAACGGCGCGAGGAAAACGGCTTCCCCTTTGCTGACAACACGCGTTTCCTCTTTGGTTCGGATGGTGATGGCTCCCTCCAGCACGACGTAGAGCTTCTCTGTGGGCGAGTCGTCATAGGCCCACTCGGCACCGCCGCCGGGTAAGAAGTGTGAAAGTCCACACCAGAATTGTTTTGCCTCACAGAGCGCAGCGTCGCACAACTTCAGCGCCACCATGGCGTGATGCAGTGGTGGGTTGTAAGGGCTGGCTTCACTAATCGGTATCACTTTCATTGATGGTGTCCTTTTAGGAAAACTGGATTAATGTTTCAGAGATGCGTAGCGGTGCGGCGGTTTGCGCAACCACTTCCTCCACGCTGGTATCCGCAGCGATTTCGCGCAAAACCAGGCCGTTATTGACTTCAATGACCGCTTTTTCCGTCACGATCAGATTGACCTGGCCGACGGCGGTCAGCGGAAGCTGGCAGCGAGGCAAAATTTTTGACTGGCCTCTTTTATCGCAATGTTCCATGGCGATGATGACGCGGCGGGCACCGTTCACCAGGTCCATAGCGCCCCCCATTCCGGGAACCATTTTGCCGGGGATGATCCAGTTGGCGAGATTGCCCTCCTGATCTACCTCCAGCGCCCCCAGAACGGTCACATCGACGTGACCACCGCGTATAATGGCGAACGACAGGGCACTGTCGAAGAACGCAGCACCGGGTACGGCGGTGACCGGTTGACCGCCAGCGTTAGTTAAATCGGCGTCGATACTGTCGCTATCCGGCATGGGGCCGAGCCCCACCAGGCCATTTTCAGACTGGAAGATGACGCCAAGATCGTCGGCGACGTAGTTGGCGACCTGCGTCGGCAGGCCAATCCCCAGATTCACCAGATCCCCTTTGTGAAGCTCTTTTGCAACCCGGCGCGCAATGCGTTCTCTCATGGCGTTTTTATCCATGGTGATCTTCCCCCTTAACCAGGTAGTCGATAAAAATGCCGGGCGTGTTGTAACGGTCGGCGGCGGTACAGTTCATCGGCACAATGGATTCGCACTCGGCGATCACCAGACGTGCGGCGGTGGCCATCACCGGGTTAAAGTTTTTGGTGGTTTTATTGAACATTGCGTTACCGGCCGTATCGGCAACGGAGCAGTGGATCAGGGCTATGTCAGCCTGCAGCGGCCGTTCCAGCAGCCAGGGCAGGCCGTCAATGATGACCTGCTGCTTGCCATCCTCCACCACCGTGCCCAGCCCGGTGCGGGTCAGTACGCCGCCCAATCCGGCTCCGCCTGCGCGAATACGCTCAACCAGCGTGCCCTGGGGGACCAGCTCCGCTTCCAGCTCGCCGCTGGACATCTGGCGTCCGGTTTCCGGGTTCAGGCCAATATGGGAAGCGATGATCTTGCGAACCTGCTTATTGACGATCAGCTTGCCGATCCCCCGATCGATAAACCCGGTGTCATTCGCGATAATCGTTAAATTACCCACGCCTTTTTCCACCAGCGCATCAATAATTTTTTCTGGCGTCCCAACCGCCATAAATCCGCCAATCATGATAGTCATGCCCTCTTCCACCATGTCGGCTGCGCGTTGCGGCGAAATATTTTCTTTTTTTAGCATGGTATGACTTCCTGAATAAGTGACGTTACTGTTTGCAAACCGATAGTTAACGAAAACAGTTTTCCCTGGTGAGGAACTGTAAAATTGTTATCCGGCGACGACGGAATCTGTTTTGCCTTTGCATTTGTCGTTAATCATGAAAATTAATACGGCGGCAATAATATCCAGCACGATAAATGAAATATAAGCTGCGTCGTAATCGCCGGTATATTTCAGGCTAATAGCCGCCACAGCAAAACAACTGACCCGGAATAAACACGCAATGGTTGAAACCAGACGGTTAGCGGCGGAGAAGTCATAGCGGCCATAAACGGTGCCGACCATCGATGTGCAGAGCTCTTTGATACCGGCGATACTGGCCCCCACCATTAATAGCGTGAAATAGGTAAAGTAATCGCTACCGCGAACCAGCAGGCAGGCGTGAGTGACAGCAAAGAAAAAGGCGTAAGCGATGCTGGCTTTTCGGGTACCGACTTTGACATCCACCCATCCCCAGAAGTAGCTGAACACGGCGCAAATCAACGCGGCGGAGGTAAACATCCAGACGGCGGTTTCTTTCGCATAACCCACTGAAATCAGCCGGGGGATCAGCTGACTGACAACGCCGATATCCACCAACCACAGCAGGCCGAAACCGACGGAAATCAACCACATTTCCCGGTCGCGGAACAGCACGCGGTAGGTAAAGGGGCTTTGGTAATCGGTCTGCGCCGCCAGATTAGCAGCCTGCTGCTCGCGAGAAATCGGCTCGTTATCGGGGTACAAACCCAGCTCTTCCGGCGTATTGCGGATCCAGAATATCGAGATGATACCGAGGGTAATTAACGTTCCTCCGACGACGGCATAAGCACCGGGGACGCCGAAACGATCAAAGAGGAAGAACATGATAGGAATAAGCGTTGCGGTACAGAATGACATCCCCATGGTTGCCCAACCCAGCGCCAGGCCTTTTTTCTTTGGAAACCAGCTATTCAGCAGGGTGGCGGGAACGTTGAAACAGCAGCCGGTGGCCAACAAATTCATCAGCGCCAGACCAATAGCATATTGGGTGTAAGAGGTGACGCGGCCAAACCAGATCATCGTTAATCCCAACGCCAGCAGGCCAAAAATGGCGACGATTTTTGCCCCTCTGCGCTTGATCATTTCGGCGATGACCAGCGCACCGATAACGCCAATCCAGCCCGCGGGCGTTGAGAAAGAGAGAAGCGTGGCGAAATCCCAGCCGTGAAGATCGACAAAGCTCTGGACGATAACGTTCAGGCCGTCTGCGGTCCAGGCGGCGAAGTTGTAATACATCAGCATACTGAAGCCGACCATGCTCCAGCCCCAGCCGCCGAAGTTACTTCGGGTGCTGGAATGGTTTGCCGTTTTGTCGGCAATGTTATTTGTATTTTTCATAATTCTCACCCAGTTAATAAATTTAACCCTCCCCTTAACAACTGGCTCTGAATAATAAGGGGCGATGCGGCGCAAAACATTTGCGAGGGGCAATGTTATTATCGAGAAAACCAACTTACTAAGATCAGATTAACAACAGGTTTTTTGGGTTTGAAGACTATAAATAAAAAGTGCATTTGCAAATATGAAAAGAGGCACCGGCGATTTTTCAGGATTTCTTCTCGCGCATTTTCTGAAAGGTATCGGTGTGTTGTTCAATCAAAAAATGTTTAAAAGAAGATACGCATTCGGTTATTTGGCTGCGGGCCGGATAATAGAGGTTTAATAACCACTTCGATGTTTGCATCTCCTTAAAAAGGCAGGTGAGTTTTTCACTGCGAATATCACGCTGGACAACATACTCCGGCAGGTAGGCAATGCCGGCCCCTGAAAGCACCGATTTTCGTAACAGCGTGCTGTCACAGACCTCAAGCGATTTGGGAATTTTGAAAAAGTGACGTTCGTTATTGATCTCGTAAGCCCAGTCGTTGCTGCCGGTCAGCGAGCTGGCGAACAGACAGCGATGATGCACCAGCTCCGACGGATGCTGCGGCGTGCCGTTCATCAGTAAGTATTGCGGTGAGGCGACGGTCACGAACGGCTCGGCGATCAGATTACGCTTCACCAGCGGAAGCTCCTGATCCTGGGGATGGCTAAAGGCGTTGACGGCGCCGATGATGATATCGTGATCTTTCCAGTTCTGAATACCGAAGGCTGAGACATGAACGGCGATATTCACCTGACGGTTACCGGCCAGATAGTTAGCGACGATGGGCATCAGATATTGTTCGGCATAGACCGGCGTACAGCAGATACGAATCGTTCCCCGACGCTGGGTGGAAAAATGCGTTAGCTCATTTTTGAGCTGACTGACTTTCTCACCGATTAAACAGAAATTGCGATACAGATAATCACCGGCATCGGTCAGCGGCATGGCTTTGTTGTTGCGCCGATAAAGCGGGCAGCCAATTTCTTTTTCCAGATCGGACAGCCAGCGCGATCCAGAGGAAATGGAGATTCCCATTCGCTCTGCCGCCGATGAAATGGAACCGGTAGTAACCAGATTCACGAAGAACATCATTCTGGTCATGATATGCGGATCTGAAAGGGTGACATCCTGCGGCAGGACGGGGGCGGACGCCTCGCTACGATAGTCTTCACTGTACATAGTCGGTTTCTCGCTTCAGATTGGCCTGGATTTATCCTGGCAGCTAACCTGATGAGCAAATGGCAAGCATTCACATTTGCCGCGCGCCACGGTTCACAATTTACACAATCTCTCGGTTGGCAACCTGCCGCAGCCCATCCAGATCCAGCACTTCGATATTGCCGTAGTGAAGCGCCACCATCTGGCGCTGCGCGAAATGTCTGAGTGTTTTGGCAACAAAAGGACGTGACAGGCGCAGGCATTCGGCCATGAACTGCATCGTGAAAGGAATGTGGCGTTCGCGACAGGGGCCGCTTTGTCCCTCTTCACAATCCACCAGAAAAGCCGCCACACAGGCTTCCCTGGAGGCCACTTTATGTGTGTACAGCACCCGATCCAGATCGTGAAGTCGCTCGGTAAGTGAATCAACCACCTGCATTTTGAATTCATCAAACTGGGCCAGCAGCTGCGTGGCGCAGGCGCGCGGAAGAAGCAGTAATTCCACATCGGTCATGGCGATGAAGTTACGATCTAACGGCGTGTGCTTCCAGACGAAGTCAAACAGGATCATGCGGCCGACCGGAACGTGGGTGAGCAGCGTCTGGTTGCCGTTAGCGTGGTGAACATTCGCGAACAGATGGCCTTTTAACGTCCAGGCTATCGCCTCAACGTCGGCGCCCTGATGAAACACGATGCTGCCGGCTTTTTCGCTACGAATACGCGACTGGCGCAGTAAAGCCTGCTGAAGCGCCTGAGGAAAGGCGTTCCAGCCGGGGATCATCATTATGGCTTCTTCGGCGAGCATAAACGCTCCTGTCTGAGGGGGAGAGGAACAATTGTCAGCAAACGGAACGGGGTTTTTAAGCCGGGAATAGACAAGATGTGATAGCTATCAAAGAGAGCCGTCAGGAGCAGGAAGCACTTTTTCTTTCTGCTCCTGACGCGCTGAGGTATCACGCCGGGTGATGACGTGAGGGAGTAACCCCGGCTACAGCGGCATCGACATCCCGATATGGAAAAAGGTCATTCCGGCATCGTTTTCGCTATGCAAATTAAACAACAGTCGGCTGGTAACAGTTACGCCGCTAAAGTCATAACTTATCATTGGACCGGCTTTGATGTGCTCGACGCGCTTACCGGTGGAGTAGATCCCCTCCACGGCCTGTACCGTTCTGCCGTTTACCTTGTCGTCAGTCACCTGCTTCGTCCAGTTGCCGATAAGCCCCGCCGTGAGGTTGTTGCTGATGCGATGGGTGGCGGTAACGTCCATGTACCAGGTACTGCCGGAGCGGTAGTCGGTTTCGCTGTTTCTCGTGTTGAAGTCAAAAATATTATTGAGCGTAATGCCCCAGTCATCGGTCAGATAGCTGATGGCGATATTGGGTTCAAACGACCAGTAATCCCAGGCGACATTATCGCCGGAGGTCTCTTTTTGACCGGTTACCGCATTGCGGGTATAGGCCGTTTTGCCATCCGGTAAATAGATGGCTAACCCGGCGCCGATGTGGAAATTGTTATGGAGATCCCAGGAGAGCGCGAGGGGCGTAATGCTGGTTCCCATCAGGCCATTGGTGTGGTCAGTGGTGTGCTGGCCTGTATTTTTCACCTGAATAAATTTATAGGGCTGTACCACCATCGCCGCATAGCGCGCGCCGAAAAGTTCCCAGCCAGGAACCCATGTGGCAGACATTACCAGCCCGACGTTGGAGAGCTTATTTTTCCCTCCGGCGATTTTCGCCGTATCACCGCTGCCGTTTCGCACAACGCCGGTTTCATAGGTGGATGTCATTGACAGATACAGCCCGTCGGGCGGAAGCGCGCCTGTATGGGTACCGGTGGTGGCGCCGGGCTGTAACGGCGTTAATCCTTCGGCAGCAAAGAGTGGGCAAGGAACAACCAGAGAAGCGGTAAGGGCCAGGGTAAGAGGTAGCGTTCTGATTTTCATTTTAATCGTCCATTTTATGACCAGTGCCGGAACGATTAAAAGCAAAAATCACGCGACCTGGAATAGCATAAATAAGAACGTCTTTTCGGAATTTGCAAAAGCAGTTGGAAATGTTAATCCGTGCTGCTTTTAAGCCTTGATGCCTGCAACGCTGCTGCAAAACCTGTAGGGGCCACGACTGTTTTCACCGCAGGATGTGAGAGGATTTTGGGGGCGAGGTTTGGTGACGCGGAGAAAGTCCCGGAGGCGCTTTAGACTAGGGCAACAGCACAACGGATTAACGCTGAGGACGCGTGAAATGGTCGGATATTTCCCCCTTCTTTTCGCCATTATCAGAATTTAGATCTGCGACGAAAACTGATGGATTCCGTTGAGATTTGCATCGAATTTCTGCGTACGCTTTCGCAGTTTGCTTTTTTCACTCTCGCTGCGTTTTTGCCTGCCTGATTAAATGTTCCGGTCATTTAGCGCGATACGAATGTGTTGCCCCACATCCGCATCGCTGATCACAATCACTATTTACGGAGAATAGTCATCATGACTGCCATCAATTCTATTTCAGGTCAGATTGAAGCTAAAGATCAAACCTATACCCAGCGCTATGCAACCGTGGGTTATGTGACCCGCACTCCAGATTACCGCCGCATTCCGGCGATTACCCTGAAAGGCTGTTGGTTGAAAACAGCGGGTTTTTCCATTGGGGTGCAACTGGATGTGAAAGTGACCTGGGGGCGGATCATCATCAGCGTTAAGCCCCGGGACGTGATCAACGGGACGCGGGTGAGAACGATTGAGGAACTGGCGTCACTGCCTGTGCATATTAGAAAGCGGGTGATGAAGGCGATTGGCTTGACTGACTGGTAGGGGTTGATGGGGCTTGCTCCTGCGGAGGTGGGGGCAGGCTGGGTCTTTAACGTTAAGAGTAAATGCAGAGTTACTATGACCGACGCCGATATAGCGAAAATGGGTAGTGCCCGCGTAAAACGACTTGCGGATGAAGATGGTAAGCCCTGTGCCATTGAGAAAGAGCCGGTAAGTGAGGTGGAATATGCTTTCTATCACAATGCCGCTCCCCTTCTGGCCCAGCTTGGCATTCTGACGCCCGTGGTGAAATCAGCCTGCTACGAACAACGAAAGCTCGTACTCGAATATATTCCTGAACCCATCCAACAAGACGCTGTTATGAGCGATGCGTTCCTGTCCGTGCTTGCGCGATTACACTTAATCGAGCCTGATTCCTCATGGACGTTCAGCACACATCAGTGGGATGAGGCAGCACTTGAAGGCTGCCTCGCTCTGCTTCGCCTGCCTGCTCAGGCGGAACGGCAGTTTCGGGCAATGCAGAAGCACAGCAATGTTCTTTTTGAACCGCATTGCGTGTTCTCCGGTGATACCAATGCAGGTAACTGGGGAAAGAGAGAGAATGGCGAACTGGTGCTGTTCGACTGGGAACGCTTTGGCCTGGGTAACCCAGCGATAGATTTAGCGCCTTTGGTCAAAGGGATGGGCGGAGAAGAAGACTTTCGAGTGTTAGCAAGACGCTATTGTCAGTTGAATAGCAGGTTTAATGCGGATGTGCTGGCGAAAGAGATCGCCCTTGCTAAAACGTGGATTGTGAATGAAGTGGTGCTGATATTGAATGCGCGGAGGAAGCCGGAACTGGCGCAGTATTTGGGATGGTACTGGGAGGTGCTGCCTGAGTGGGTTAAAAATATGTGTTTTATCATTAAGCAATGACTTTATTTTTTGAAATCAAATAAATGAGAGTCCATCCATCTAATAAATGCAACTCTCAAAATAAGAATAATCCTTAGATAAAAATTAGACAATAACTCATTATCAAACCCAAGAGTAAAATGAATAATAATTTTCAAATTAATTTTTAAAAATCATATCCTTGATCTCCTCTGGTGTAAATGGTGGATTTTTACGGTGTAGCATTGCATGACAGTTTGGACAAACGGGAATAAGGTCTTTAATGGGATCAGGAGAATGCTCTTTTTTTATTTTAGAAAGCGGTTTGAGATGATGAACATGGATAAATTCTTTAGCAATATCACCATAGATCTTTGACAAATCAATTTGGCATACTTTGCATTGATGACCATGATAAGCAACGGCGGCGCTGCGGGCTTTTGGATCGCGTTCATATCGATTGACCATTACTTGCATTACAGCACCCTCAACATATTGAGATTCATTGGGTACTTCATCTGGAAAAAGAAAATCCTGAACAGGTAAAACATAATTTTTATCTTGAATGATTTTAAATCCTTGCTTTATCAATAACCTTACGCATTTTGAGTTAATACCACCCGAGAAATCTTGAGGCGTAAAACTCTTGCCGGTCATTAGTGATGCAGCTATTCCAGCAATGGCTTTTGAAGGATAACGACGTCCCTCAAACTCAAGTTCATAAAGTCGAGCTTCTTTGAAGCGATGTAAAAACCCTTCATCATAAGCCTTAATAGCTTTAATAATAAATTCGTATGGTAGATCATCAGGGAATTCGTTCATTTAAAAACATCCTTATAGTCATAGAACAAGCCATCATTTGATGAACGTTAATAATATTGTTCACGATAACATCCTCACCTAATGCTGTTCAGTTAAGTAAGACTGTTTAAAAAGTCTTCATCTACTATTTAATAAAGCAGTCTACTTTAAAATTCATAATTGCAAGGAACCATATAACCTCATAATCTAATCGCGCAAAACACATAAGTTATCATTTAAAAAAAATAACAAAATCAATATCATGGGCAAAAAGAATAGTTATAAATACTACAACAGATAATGCAATATAATTTCACACACACCTAGAAACACTACACCCCCCTCAGAACAACAGGCACATAAAGAAATTTCAATAAGTTATGAGCGCCGTTCTGAAACTGACAGAACGGCAACAGATACAATAATAATAAAAAACATGCCCTACATTTACTCCAGTAAACGTTGCTCCAAATTGGAATAAATGATCTTAATTTCATTTTTTAAAGCATCACCGACATATACCATTGATGTGTCGTAACGTTTGAAGTTCTTATCACGAGATGCACTGAACCAGTTGAATGAACCGACACACAAGAGCTCTTCATCACCAATGACCACTTTACTGTGTATGCGGTCAACAAGTCTGGTTGATATACCGAGTTCTTCTAGCTTTCCAAGAGCTTCATCAAGGCGCTGCCGTTTTTCTATCCGCTGTTCATAACTGGAAGCCTGGGTATTGAAACTCTTGTCCGTCACGACTGTGATATCAATTCCGCGAGAAAGAGCATGTTTCATTGATGCCAGAAATCCGGTTTCTTCCAGCTTATGCCAGATTAACCAAGGAGAAACAATCGTGATGCTCTTCCCAATTGAGTCAAACGTCTGGTTGAGAAAGGCATCATGCTCTTCTGCCCCGTGTAGGGTAGATATCTGTGTTTGAGCAGTGCTCAAATCTGGGCGTTTTTTGAACTCAAACTGCAGCGCATTATTTGCGGACGCAAACAGGTATTTCGCCAGTAATCCTCTGGGCGAAGAGCCCGGCTGGATCTCGAAGAGGTCCATATCCCCGAAGACCAGGAAACTGTCCTTAGCACGGGAAACGGCAACGTTCAACATGCTGCTTTCCTTATCGATAAATTCGCCATCTTCGTGCTTGGAATACACCGGTGAAAAAAGCACGATGGGTCGCTCCGCCCCCTGTAAGGCGTGCACAGTTCCAACCGTCAGGGAATTTTCATCACCACTACAATTAATATCGAGGTCACGTAATGATGACTTTATAGCATTAACCTGTGCAGAAAATGGCGTCACTACACCTACCACTTTATGTAACGGTTTTCCGTAATGCGCCTCGATTTCCACTTTGTGAGCCGAAAGCCAGGCCGCTATCGTTTCAGCCTCAAAGGCGTTATAGCGACTTCCGCCATTTCCCTTTACACCTTTGCCATCGATGTGGAGATAACCCATCGCAGGAAAAATCGTTTCTTCTTCCTCGCCTCGTTTTGGCTGTAACTTACCGTGATAACAAAGAGCGTTACAGTAACCAATAATATTGTTGAAGCAACGGCGATGCTCATACAGGTACATTCCGCGGGCAAAGTCAGGATCGTACTTATAGCGTGAGTTAAACTGAGCCACTTTCATAACACTGCCTGATGCAGCACTTTTTCCTGACTCACTCATCAAGATATAGGCTTCAGTAATCTCCTCTTGCGTACTGCCGTGAAGGATATTCTCCTCCATCATGTTACCTATATCGATGCCTGGTAGGCTGTTCCAGATAGGCGCGATTTGTTCAGTATCACCAATTACCAAGGCTTTTTTCGCCAGTGCGAAAGACGCTGCGGCAACCTCAGGGAGGACCTGCCCCGCTTCATCGACAATCAGCAAATCGGCAAAATTGTATAAATAGTTGTCGTCAAATTTCTTGTTGCCGCCTACAAATTCACTGGTCTTCATATGGCACGGCAACATGTAGCAAGTCATCACTACACAAGGCGTAAGTTTCATTCTACGCTGCCAGCGCGCCTTAACACTTTTTGCCCCAGAACGTTTTTTTTCTTTTTGAAGATTATCAATCCCGTCCATATCCATTAGCCAGCGGCCTTCCCAGTAATGGGTTGCCAGTAAGAACGCAGGGAAACGGATCCCTGTATCCGCTAGCTCATCCGCTTTGGACAAGGTCACTTCATTTGCATCTGAGTGCCCTAATGAATATGTCAGCTCACGCCAGCGCTGAGATGCTTCGCTTTCGCGTCTGGAGATGTCTTGGGCTAGTTCAATCTCCTTTTGGTAACCCGCCTGTTCTTTAGACGCTTGTGAAATTAAACCTTCTATAAATGCATCAATATCTTCAGGCAGTGCTCCCTCAAATGCCATCATCTTTGCGCCAAACGCCTCTTCTAAAAAGAGGTTCATTTGATAGTGACGTTTAGTGCGAACGACAGGCAGCCATGAGAAAAGCGCATATACCACGGACTCATTCGCACGATATTGCTGCCACTGCTTTTTACCTTGGTTCAAAAGCATGATTTCATTCGTGATGTTAAGCAGTAAAGCATTTTTATCTTGAATGTACTGGTCGAGATCTTCGCTGATGGCATCCCGCTCACGGCGAACTGCATTCAGCCTGTTCCATGCCGGCTCGATTTGCTTAAGCTGATGAGACATCTCAGCTAAACGATTATGTAAAAGCTCTATAACCAGCTCTGGAGAGCTACAGTCTTCGTTCGGAAACGCCGCTTTTGCCTTCTCCAGATAAAAAACTCGTGCGTCTTCAACATATTCGAGAGATTCAATACGATTAAAAAAATCTTCCGTCTGGTATTTTTTTACAGCGTCGGCTTTTTGAGTGGAAGACGGATAAAACGCGCCAAAGCTGGCCACGTCGGGTAACCAACGCCCCGTCATTGCCCCGGTACCAGAACAAAAATCTTTACCGAACGCTTCAATGATGTTGGTTACAGCCTGGTTATTGGTTGACGTAGCAATAACTACAGGCGGTTCACTTTTATTAAGCGCAGCCCTGGCCCATTCAGTAGCAATAATGGAAAGCACCAGCGTAGTCTTACCTGTTCCCGGGGGGCCATTCACAGCAAGCATATCGCCCGGTTGCTGAGTCAGGTAATGACTCAAAGCATCACGTTGTGCCACAGCCAGCGGAAATGTATCGCCAGAATGCCCAAGACGCTCGCTAAACATGGCGTTGTCAGGCAGAAGTGATTCTAATGGGGGCATTGCATTAGAGGCAAAGCGCGATAACAACGGCACTTCTTTTTTGCTCAGCAGTAGATGGTCATACATAGGCAGTATATGTATGCTTGCCCCGCCAACCCGGTTAGCTTTGATTACATAGCCATATTCAGCTAGTTCATATTGCTCGTGGGATTCAATCCATTCTTTAGCTACATTTTCAAGAAGTTCTTCTGACTCTTTACGATATTTTTCCCATAGGTTCTTGTATCGTTCATATCGCTTTTCACGCTGCTCATCCGTTTCTGCTTGGTGATCGTGCTTGTCATACCCGCCAAAGGTGGTTGAGTCATGTGTTGTTCTGTATTTGTCATATTGCGCCATCTCACCGATTGAAAATGTACCTTTGGGAAGTGGCTCAAGCAGGTCTCGCGGAATGGTAGTCGGCGCGTTGGGAAACAAAAAACCTTCTCGGTTCAGGAGAGCAGAAGTGACCAGTGGAGTAATAAACTCTGGTGCGCCTGCAGTCCGCTCTTTGCCGTGCTTTAACAAACGGATAAATACCTGAGGACGTAACAGCACCTCTACGATTTTAACGTCTTCAGCTTCATCCTCAAAAAACGCGCGGACTGTCTCATCCTTTAACCTTGCTGAATCAATGTTCGTCCATCTGGTGAATGGCTCTACATCCTTATTCGCAAAAGCACCTTTGCCCGACTCTGCATCAGCCAGAGAGTTACGCCAGTATGAAGTGAATCCTTTGGTGTTACTGTCCATCCCGCATCCCGCAACTTAAGTCAAATTATTGATTTGATAGATATAAACGCACCTTATGATTAAGCATTTTCCACGAAGTGAGCCCGAGTGCAATGATTTGTTTGTGCGACCAACTCCCCATTGTTTTAGACAGACAGTTATTAACTATTATTGCTAAAAGATTCACGAGCTGACTTGTATCCGCTTTGAGCGAACAGCAGGAATTTATGACTAATTACTAACTATTTTCATCATTATAAACAGCCCCTTTGCTGCATCGTAGTAGAGTGCCGCAGTGCTGATTCGTCTCTTATCGGCCAAAATCCGTGTTTTCATTGGTCAAAAAATCGCCAAAATCTAGAATGATAATTTCTTATCGACCAAGTAGCGATGCGCGCGAATAAACAGAAAGGTTTCCTGCCTTCATCTCGAGGCCAACGGCTAGAAGCATCACTTTTATCCTGAGATATTTGATACATGTTTAGTTAAAAAAATTAAAGTTAAGCAGTACTATGCCGTAAGTATTACCATGGGCAACCTCACACAGATTATGGGATTGAAAATGTCAGAAATAGAATTCTACAGAAACGGTAATGTTAGCATTAGTAATTCTCGTTTTATCGTTGGCACAACAACCTATGCCATGAACGGCGTAACTTCTGTTAAAAGGGGGCAAAATGAGCCTCCGAAAGCGGCTCCAATCGTTTTAGGTTTGATTGGGCTTATGATGGTTTTTGTTGCTTCGACCCTATTATTCAAAGGGATTGGGGTGCTTATCGTATTGGGTTGTATAGCTTGGCTTAAATCCTTAAAGACGGAATACCTCGTTTTTCTGAACAGTTCTTCCGGTGAATCTCAGGCTCTAGCTAGCACAGATAAAGAATACATTGACCAGGTTATTCACAATCTTAATGAAGCGATTATTCACCGTGGATAGCTATGTGGCCGGATGTGAACTGCCCCCACGCCTATAGAAAGTCTGTCCTCACGACAAGGCCTGTTTGAAGGCCTTCTGACTGACGCAGCCGGGATGACTCTGGCGACGGGCCCGCTTGTAGAACACTTCAATTTAATCGAAGATATCCGCCCGGGCCATATCCAGGGTTTTATATATGCGTTTCCCGATTCGTTCTTTTTTCAGCGAACTAAACAATGATTCGGCCACTGCATAGTCATGACCTGCGATAAAAGTCAAGGCTAATTTTTTGACAGGTCAAAACTAAGAGGTATAGAGAAGTAGGGAAACGGTCGTTTGTAGGCAGAGATCATCATCTTCCGCATAAAGTGATGGTAATCGCTACTGAAATTAGGGTAATTTTTCTTCACAAGCGAGTTTCAGAAAACTAACATTCATATAGTTACCTGGGGTTACTATAAATGATGCAACGTATTGAGTTTATCAAAGACTACGGAATTTTCAGGAATTATACAAAAATCGATGCAAAGGATTTCGGAAGGCTAAATCTTATATATGGTTGGAATGGTAGTGGAAAATCAACACTAACATCTTTATTTGAACAAATTGAAAACCATCAATTCATCAGATATCCTGAGTCAACATTTTCCATTAAAACAATTGACGGCTCAGTAATAAATAAAGAAAACATAGCTACAAACAACATAAACATTAAGGTGTTCAATCAAAGCTTTGTTAACAAAAACATTGACTGGAATAATTCAGTTAAAAGTATACTATTAATTGCTCAAGAAAAAATTGTTGAAAAGAAAAAACTAGAAGAACTAAAAAAATCCCTTGAAACTAAAAACAAAGAACATATAAAAAATCAAATAGATAATGAAAAACTCACATCTGACATTAAGAAATTTCTAACAGATGCAGCCAGAAGAACCAAGACCAGCCTTCAAGTAATTGACACTAGCGACTCTAGATTTTTGAGTTACAATAGAACAAAATTAGAAGCATTCATCAATTCAAATACAAATGAAATAAACAAAGACGGTGCAATACTTAATATTAATGAAGTTTCGAATTTAACTAAAGCAGCCAACCCTACACAGAAACCACAGATTGATATAATCGCTCCACATATAGAGCAAACATTACTTAAAAAAGCACAAGACAGGTTGAATGAACTTTTTAAGCAATCTATTACAAACAAGATCATTGAACACCTAAAAAACAACCAAACAACCCAGACTTGGGTTTTGCATGGCTTAGAAATAAATAAGGATAGTGAATATTGTGAATTTTGTGGCAGCAAAATATCTCAAGAAAGAATTGATGAACTTAATGCTCATTTCAATGACGAGTATAAGAAATTTTCAGAAACCCTAGATAGAGCTAAGTCATGGCTTCAAGATCAATTTATTGAAGTAATCAATGTTAATAATATAGATATCTATGATGAATATAAGGAAAAAATTAAAGATAGCGCATCCCTTTTAAAAAAAGAAGCTGAAAAAATAAATAATGAAATAAAAGAATGGAGTAAGCTTTTAGATGAGAAAATTAAAAACCCTTTTAATGTAAGCATGATCGCAATTGAGATAAAAGAAGACTTTTTTAAAGAGTTTAATAAGCAATCAGAAGAAATTAATACCTCAATAAAATTACACAATAAAAAAACTAGTGACTTTAAAAAAGAAACAACCAAGGTTAAATCTCAGCTTGAATCACATTATGCAGCATCAGAAGTTAAATCCTTTGACTACTTTAGGAAAATATCTAATCGTGATGATGAAATTAAAAATCTTGATAAATCATCAGAAGAATTAAAAAAGATTCGGGAAGAAATTAGAGTAATTGAAAACTCATTATCGAATGAGACAATTGCAGCAGACATATTCAACAAGCATTTGCATGGTTTTCTAGGTCGCTCTGAACTTAGCCTACAGTTTAATAAATCAAAGAATGGGTATGAAATACTAAGAGATAATAAAATAGGTCATGCGCCTAATCTAAGTGAAGGCGAGAAAACTGCAATTGCTTTGATTTACTTTATAACAAAACTTACTGAAAATGATAACAAAATTTCAGACAGCATACTTGTATTCGATGATCCTGTATCGAGTTTTGACTCTAACCACCTATTTCATTCATATTCCTTCATCAAAACATACTGCCATGAAGCCAAGCAACTCTTTCTTTTAACTCATAACTTTACTTTCTTCAAACTCGCTAGAGACTGGTTTAATACAAATAATAGAAACAGAAAAAATAAAGAAAAACCAGCTAATGCCTTTTTCTACACGATAGAGCCGAGCGCAGTAACGCCCCGTTCATCCTCACTCTGTAATGCAGATGCAAGCCTTATAGATTATAACTCAGAATATCATTATATATTTGAAACACTCTACAAACACAAAGAACACCCTAGATTAACCCGTGAACAAGCATTCTTCACAGCCAACCTTTCACGTAAATTATTAGAATCATTTCTAAATTTCAAATATCCAAAACATAGATCAGATCTATCACAGTTGATGGATGTAGCAGCAAAAGGGTGTGTGGCATTTGATGGACATAAGAAAGAAAAAGTTTATAGATTCATTAACAAATACTCACACAGTGCGGTGATCGAAATTAATGAAGACATTGCCGAGAACTTAATCGGAGAAGGAACGAATGTAATAGGTGATATTTTCTCTTGGATTGAAGAAATTGATAAAGTCCACCATGATGAAATGGTGAGCATTTGCCGCCCACAGGTATAGATTTTAACTTACTTCCTCCACTCACCATTTAATGAGTGGAGGAAGTATTATTAAATTTAGATTTTTATCCTTTTATCAGAATTGCATTATTATTAGCAAAAAAACCATCTTCAGAGTTAAACTTACATATCTGAGGCAACTCAATACGTGACCTGAAGTATCTATAGAAAGGTTTCAATTTACTAATTATCAAGGTGATAGCCAATGGGACATCTTAGCCCGTACAGTAAAGCAGAATTACGTCTCCAGTCCGGTTGTGGGAAAGCAATGGACGGTTATATCACTGCCAAGTGTGGCGACATCCAACCTGATATGGAAAGGCACATGTGCAGCGAGTGCAATAAACGTTGGAATGAAGCTGTTAAAAAGATGCACGAGAAAGAATAGCAGGAACGAATCTGAGGGGCTGAAAAGCCCCAATGCAACCCGCTCACCTAATTATATTGATAGCCAGCTCATAGCCGCCTCGTAAAAATGAGCCTCGCGAGATCTGTAGATTAAAGGATTGACCACATGCAAAAGAAGGTACGCATACCTATACCCGCCGACTTATCAGTATCTATTCTGTTTGAGTCAGATAAAACGTGTTGCGTTTGTAGAGATCCCGGCAAACCCATTCAGATTCATCATATCGACGAAAACCCAAGCAACAATGCCCCGCATAATCTATCGGTGCTTTGCCTCATATGCCATAACGACACCCAAGTGCGGGGCGGCTTTGGCAAACAACTCACAGAGACAGTTGTAAGGCAATACCGTGATGACTGGCTAACTCGCGTTAAAGCGCGGCGAGATAGTGCAGACGAGTAGCAGTGAGCATGATGTCTGGCAACAATCATACTTACCGCACCACCAAGCATTACGAGGAACAAAGCTTACGGGTGCCATCAAACCGAGATGGATTATACGACTATATTGACTTGTTACCGCTGGTTAAAAAAGTACTGCTATCAAACTCTACAGAGGGGTGGGATATAGGTTCAACTGCCTCTATGGTTGAGGCAAACGAGGCGTACATAATTGGCCTACAAGGAATACTAATCGGGCTACTCGACTACTACCAAAATAAGTGCTTCGAGTCGCAAAGCCCACATGAGTTTTTAAGCGATGTAATATCAACTCGCTACCAATGGCACCGCCTAAGGCTAGAGCCTGAGGGGCCAAATACAGGGGGCACAATAGTCCAAACTATACAAGGCGCTGCTGTGGCTAACGATCTTGAGCACATGATTGTAGACCTGGTGATAGCGCTTATCGGTTACGATGATTCATATAATTACAACGACTGGCATGATGAGTGGCTAGGCCAGAACCGTCCGGTGTCGTCTGGCGCAACCAGGGCATAAGTATGGGTAGATTTTGTATAGCCTGTTTTTGGCGCATAGATATCATTAGCGCCGTGATGGGGTATTAACCGATCAGCGACGTAGGCGTCATCTATGTTCTGCTTTCACTCATTCTCTTATCAGGTAGCCGTTATAGTCCGGTGGCTGAAACCGTTGCAGAGCCAGATGCTTTCCCGATCTGGTTAGGATTCCCATCTATCGCCTGTTTATTCCCTGTGCTGTCTCACGACATGGCATTACGGAACACCGCGCTAAGTGTGGAACGAATGAAATTTTTGGGATGATTTAGAGACGTGGGCTAGGCGTCATAGCTTTCAAGTTGAAAACTGTACGTGTTTGAAGCTTGGAACTACACGCCGCTATGAGATAGTATTCCCTAAATCTGCCACTAATAACTACAGCGGCAATTTCTGGTTAAAGGTATATGTCATTTATTACATGCAAAAAAGGTGGAATTTTAACTCTAACTTATTGATAAGTAATAATTTATATGACTTTGTGCGAAGGCCGGACTCGAATTTCACACCCAATAGACTGATATCAATGTTGTTTATAAATAGGAATAAATAGTTATACCCGCACTTGTACCCACAAGTTAAAATCCGTACAAAAAATAAGCATTTCGAGTGGGTGTAAAGCCTTACCAGTAGAACACCGATATGGCTGTCAAAGCAAGATTCACGCAGGCAGGAAAGTTTTCCTCAGAGGTATCAATTCCCATCCACTCAGAACAAAGTCAGACATGGCCGCGAAATGAACGTTAACCCTTACTTTGCTATGCTAGTGCCCATGGCAAATCTCTGCGTCTATTTACTGGTTTTAGAGTACCCTCGTTTCTCAATTGTTGAGCGGCCCAACGAATGTCATATTGCCACGTATACAACATATCGCCGGAAGACCTAAGCTCAGCCTCGTAGCTGTCCCATACATACTTTGAAACTTCACGTGGCCAAGCACTACCACCCCGTTCCTGAAGACACTCGATGATCCATTTTTTCATGCTTTCCCTAGTTACCATCATATATCCTGATCTTCACTCGTTGATCGATACATCGCAATACTAGCATTCACAGCTTCTGGCACAAGGTGGGCAGAACCTAAGCGCTTTTAGTCTGCTATGAGCGAGGAGCGGACTTTAATTTGCAGATTACTTTGCCCCGGGAAACTGAAACCAAATTTTCACAGAAAATGTTATTAGTATGAATTTAATTTAGATAATTATCTGTATTAGAGATAGATGGAAGATATTGTTGAATAATAGGGTTAATTTGATACGATGCTCATACAGAACAAAACTATAATTTGGAATTCCTATGTTTAAAAAATGGATTGAAAAGGCTGTCGGAGCAGTTGTTATAGCTTTAACTAAGGTTGCGATAGATAAGGTTCCGGGTATGTACAAAGGATTAGTTGATTGGTGGAATGGTAAGAGCATTGCTATCATTGGACCAACAGCATCAGGAAAAAATAGCTTTTTCAATAAGTTAAGCGGAGACGTTGTTCCTGCAGAGCACATACAGACAAGAGGTGCTGAAAACGTAAAGACCTTCAACATTTCTTGGCCACTTCCTAATAAAAGCGAAGTGAAATTTAAATGTAAAAATTCGATTAATGTCGGTGGGGAGATTGATGAAAGAGAAAGATTCTGGTTGCAATCTTGCAAAGAGGCAGATGTGATTTTTTATTTAGTTGATTTTGATAAGTTAACTAACGACACTGAAAACACTATGCGCAGAATTAAATCTGATTTTAAATGGATTGCATCAAACATTCCAAAGTTTAAAAAAGAAAGCGCTTTATTTATTATTATAAATAAAATGGATCTAATATTTGATGGAAGCGTTGATCCTTCAACTATCGAGGAAAAATTGACTTCTGCATTAATTGTCCACCGTGAAAATCTCGATGAAGCAACTCAGAAAACCTTAGGTAGTTATACTAGTAGGATTTCTGGTCTAAGTCCTATGAGTATGACTGATTCTCATATATTTAGTATTTGTTTTACCTCTGCATTACAAATGATTTTTGATTCTGAGGGGAAAGTGAAATGAGATGCATATGGTTGCTGCCTGACAGAACACAGACAGGTTGTATCAGAGCCCTCGAAGGTGGGACAATACACAACTTACATGAACATATCGATCTTAGCGTACTACCACCTGAGTTAATACTTGGTATACCTGAAGAATTGTTTCGGACAAAGTTAGAATTGAATTTCTTATTTGGTCAATTTACAATTTTAAATTCAGGGGAAAGGATTTTTTGCATTTCAGCTCCAGCTGGTAGAGATATATCAGGTAGGATTGTATCAATATCCAATTTGCAGATTTTGGGTGAAAAAGAAGAACCAACCCTTAAATTTTCGGTACCATCAAATATTTCAAATGAAGATAGAGAAATAATCACAGAGAATTTTGCGAGTCAAAACGAGAATTATCTCAAGAAGCTTGACCCCATCAAAAAAATGCTTAATGCAGTTATGCTTGAAAAAAAAACACGTTCGTTTTCTAGTGAAACGTTAATTTCCGCTAGTAACAAGCCTGAGTGGATGCCTCAAAAAAAAAAGCCATATCAGGATGGAGTAATTAGTAAAAAAAATATAACTTTGCTTATATTTCTCATTGCTATAGCTGTCCTTTTTTACTTAAGATTCTGACTCCCTCCCCACAGGTAAGGTCAGAGAGGCTGCTTTGAGCGAGAAGCGGACATATGATGTTTAGAAACAGCGCGATTTGCAGTTAAGCAATCTAAGTTACTGAGATACCATAGTTGGAACTGCTGGTGGGTTTGTGTGAAACACAATCATTATCACTATAAGGAAATGAAAATTGAAATGAATACTAAACTTTTAGCCTATTTAAACAATGAGTTACATGGAGTGTGGATAGATAGTGAAAATCGCAATATCCACATAATACTTAAATCAAGCATTCCTATAATTAAATCCGTCTGGTCAGGAGCACCTATCCATCTTTTGGTAGGTTTATCTACTAAAAAAAATATACTAGTGATCGGGATGTTGATTGAAGATAATGTCGATAATCCATTTTTACTGGCCTATCCACCAAGAGAGGAAGATGAAATCAAAGGGCTGGATTTGTTATTGTCAGGTGATTATGATGGTATTCAATTAACATTTTTTGATTCGCATACAATGCGTGTTATGGATCTGAAAATAAAAGTTTCGGGAAATTTACCGGATAAATATTTAAAAAATTTTTGTGCTAATTCCTATTCTCTCAATTCAGGATTTAGGGAAGGCAATGAAGCAATGGATGAATTCTGCAACAATGCTTTGACTGGTAACGAGAAAATATTCAGTCTGCCACTAAGTGTAATCGATAAAAAATCTTACCTTGCAAGTGTTCATGAACCAAACGATACCGAATTAACATATGAATTTAGCGCCAGCAAAAACGGCTCTGAGGGATATGAGCAGGAAGCTCTTATAAATCATGCTTTGCGGCAAATTTTTTCACCTGAAGAAGTGTTTTTTTCTCCCTATGTTATTGAGGGTAATAAAAAAAGAGAACTAGTTGATATTTTTGTTGTAGAAAATGACCACGTATTATCTATACAGTCTAAAGCATCATCATTGATTGAAATGGGATTAAAATCTCATGAAAAGCTTTGTGGCATGTATAAGAAAAAAGCATTGCAAGGTATCGATCAGGTTAAAGGCGTTATCCCAATTCTAAATAATGATGTGGTTATTAGTCATGATGGGATGGAACATTTAATAAAGAGAAGAAGGGGTGTTTATCATTTGGTGATAATCTCAGATCTTGTTTTAGAGAAAGAAGATGCTGAAAAGATTTATGACGAAATTAGCAACCTTAAAGAGTCAAAAGGGGCGAGAGTTTTAGTTATGAGTCTTGATGGTCTTGTGAATTTTATAAAGCTATCAAGATTAAATAAAAGAATGTTTTGGGAAATGCTGGAGACTAAATACAAGTTCAGCATAAAAAACCGTACAATTTTAATTAGAGACATCGACTCTAGCCAAGAGAATAATCTACCATTACTTGCCACTGATCAATACCTATCACTTCTTCGAGGTAAGGGAAAATTAAAATAAATTTTATCAATGATACCGTTGCCACGTACCGAGGCTGGCTTATGAACTGCACAGAATGGTTTTCCAGCAGTTCTGCGACCGCTGACCTGCCCCCAGTATTTGATACAACCTTCAGTTAGTAATGCCGGTTGGTTTTTCTTCATGTTTCCCGTTTCGCCAGCATGCTGCAAATTCACACGGCGTCTGGTAATTCAGCGATGAATGAGGTCTGGACTCGTTATAGTCCTGCCGCCAGTCATTAATGATTTTCCGGGCATGAAGAATATCGCTGAACCAGTGTTCATTCAGGCATTCATCCCGAAAGCGACCGTTGAAACTCTCAATAAATCCGTTCTGCGTTGGCTTGCCCGGCTGGATTAAGCGCAGCTCAACGCCATGTTCAAAGGCCCATTGATCGAGCGCGCGGCAGGTAAATTCCG
>Ga0308156_1000545_pt1 | contig 71594 bp, 72 predicted proteins | sample PhyAR2_FD_201041 | JGI IMG/M metagenome (GOLD analysis project Ga0308156, IMG submission 201041) | Phyllosphere microbial communities from UC Gill Tract Community Farm, Albany, California, United States - DLSL A.R2 | ecosystem: Host-associated > Plants > Phyllosphere > Unclassified | place: USA... | reverse complement strand
CTTCAGCCTCGCGGAGAATACTGATGATCTGTTCGTCGGAAAAACGCTTCTTCATGGGGGTGTCCTCATGTGGCTTATGAAGACATTACTAACATCGCGGTGTATTAATCAACGGGGAGCAGGTCAGTGAGCCTCGTTCAACCCAAGGTTATAGACTTATTGAAAATCAGAAAATATCTCAAAACAACCTGAATGACTTTCATAATAAAATTGTAGAGATAATTAAAGAAAGCATTGAACTAACCGAGCGGGGGGAAAGGATATGTCTCAACTTCACCCCTGATGCTGAGGAGATTTGGATAAAATTCGCTAACGATGTTGAATTGCAAATTAGAAAAAACGGACTTTTAGAAAACTTTAGAGATTACGCATCCAAAATGGCAGATAACATGGCTAGAATTGCCGCGTTATTACACTTCTTTGGTGGGTATTCAGGCGATATCTCCGCAGATGCCGCTATAAGCGCAAGAGAAATTTGCCTTTGGTTTGGAGAGGAGCACATTCGGTTATTCAGTCAAAATTAAGTCAACAACTCTATAATTGATGATGAGACCGAATTGTGGATGTGGATATGCAATTTCTGCAATCATAACTTAGTTAAGCATGGCAAGCCATACATGAAGAAGAACTCCATTTTACAATATGGGCCAAACCGATTCAGAGACAAGATAAAATGTGAAGAGGTTTTAACAAAACTTGTTAATAAAGGCAGGATAGAAATTGGAAAAGAACGAAGAACAACTGTAGTAAAGCCTGTTTCAGTAAATGAAATCATTGATGAATTACTTGAGGGGATAAACTTTTAGTCACTATCAATTGCACATTCTAATTGCAGAGTGAAAATATCATAAAATCACAGGCCTGCGTTACGCTCATTCATTGTTTAGATGTAGGAAATGGTATTATAACAGCATCCTTGCATTAACAAGAGATAATGAATTTGATAGATAAAATAACCATTAGGTTATGATGACATATCATTAACAATACCTCAACCCAATAATTACTCTAAACATCAAAATTGTACAACTCTGCCTATATGGTTATAACTGAACTTTCTTCTGAACATCGTTATATTACGATACAGGAACATTCTATGAATACATATATTGGGACACACGGATTACACAACGAAGATAATCTTGATCAAATGATTGAGGTAATTGAAAACGCGAACAACGAATTTAGCAGCATCATGGCTTTGCGCGTTGATCTTCATTATCCCCCTAACCTTGAAGATACAGTTTGCTGCTTCCACAATCGCGAACCAGGAGCAATATCCCGGTTCATTAACTCATCGAATGAGATACTGGAAGCCAGCGAACATCGCAGGGAGCGAAATGGAGTTAGGGTTCATCCCAATACCCTACGTAGTATATGGGCCAAAGAATTTAGTGGGTCAGGGAAATGCCACTTCCATACCTGTCTGGTGTTTAACAAGCAGGCGTATTACTACTTAGGAGACGACAAGAGCGAAGACTCGTTGAAAGGGATGATCACCAAAGCCTGGTACAGTGCATTAGGACTGGAACTGGATGACTACCCAGGGCTGGTTCATTTTCCTGAGAACTGCAAATATATCTTGGACAAACATTCACCTGATTATCTCTATAAATATGGCATGCTATTTGTGCGGCTGGATTACTTGACCAAGCTTGAAAGTAAAATTTACCAGAAGGGTCAAAGGAACTTCGGTTGTAGCCGGAAATAGCAGTCTGAATTGGCCTTCTTTGCGTGAGAAGGCCTTTTATATTAGGGGTAATTGATATATCCCATATCTGTTAGCTATAAGTTGCTGTTACGCCATGCAGGGGATTACCGTGTAGCGTAATAATACGTAACTTATCTTTACATGACTCGGTTGAAAACTTCTGACGCATATGACGACGAAGACCCTGGCTTGCAGTAGTCAGTACCAGGCGCATATTGGGCTCACTATTGGTAAGCATTCTGAAAACGTCCATCATAGCGACCCGGTTGAGGTCATCCAGGTGAGCAACCGGTTCATCTAGGAAAAACGAACCTTTTAAAGTCCGCGCTCTTGCAAGAAAAAGAGAGAGCGCAAGATCTTGTCGTTGTCCTTGGCTGAAGTGCGTCTGTGCGTTTAAGGTCGTGAGGGGCGTATATTCATCAGTACATCCCACACTACGTTCGGGCACATTGTTCATAACAGCTTCCCAGCAAAATGCACCCTGATCTTTTCCCATACTGAGTGCCTGATATACTTCATTGGCATGCATGCGCGAAAACAGTTCAGATGCGGGTAGTAATAGCTGATCAAGACTCTGTTTTGCAACGTTATCTATATGCCTATCCCAAGCATCTCGTGTTTGTGATGCAACGGTAACAATCTGTTCACGTATAGCGAGCTTATGTTGAACCTGTAAGAGGGAAGCTTTTGTTTTTTCGAGCGTCGCCATGTCAGAGCTGACTTTGAGAGCAGCTTTAACCTGTTCTAGCAATTGATGCGCCTGATTCAGTTTATCCGTTTCATCTTCTAATGTCTGGCTTATTACTTCACGGTGCTGAATATTTATATCAAGATTGTGCGCTATTGTTTTCCAGCTATCAATCAGATGTGAGGTCTCTTCAAGCAACCTGCGCAATCCAGATTCATTTTCGCTGAGAGCATTATCTGCACTCAACTTTTCTTTGTCAGCCTGAGTAAGCTTTAGTGCGTCCTGTTCATTATTATATTTGAGTTGTGCGATGACCTGCTGTGCTTCACTTGTCTCTTTCTGGAACCATTCTCTGGCATGCTTTACTCGTTCTGACAGGAATACATTTAAAGCGGAACCTGCGGTCACCTCAAGCGAAGTTAAGGCTGAATTAAACTCCAAGAATTCTACAGCGAGTTCAGCCTGGACCATCGCATCACCAGAAACTCTAATGAATTCAGTGATACTTGTATTAGGCTGCCACTTTCGAATACCAGAGGCTAGAATGACTTTTTCGGCATCGGCCTCGATTCTCAGGATATCTTTATGCGCCTGATCCGCATCCTGTTTTAACTTAGTAGCTTCGTTCAGCGCCTGCTCGGCCCTTTGTAAGTTATTTAGTGACTTCGCAACAGCATTCTGAGCAAGCAATGAAAGCGAACCTGCAGTAGAAGACATCTTTTTGAGTTGTATGATCAGAGCATCGTGACTTCCATGATGAGTGCCACATAGCGGACAGTCGTCTCCATCACCTGATCCCGCCACTTGCATACCTAGAACCTGAAGCTGCTCATGACTTGAACTCAGAGAATTGAAGAGATCAGTCTGTTTTGCATGTTCATTGCGGTGAACATGCACCTCCTCCTGCAAAAGCAAAATGTTATCTTCACGCGGTGCCGCAAGGATCCGACTATTCAGGCCTGCAATAATCCCAGGAACATTTTCCCAGCGCGATTGTGATTCGGTGAGACGCTGCCATGCTGCAAGATACGTTCTGCACTCGTTTTCATCCATACGCGTGGCAGGGATGAGCAAATTGATTAAGTCAGTATTCAGCATGGAATGCGCCGTACCGGTCTCATCACTCAGCCTATCAGACAACTGTTCCCATTCTGATATAGCATGATGTTGTTCTGAGATATAGTTCAACCGACTTTGTTGCAGAGTAAGTTCATCCGAATCTTGATGCATTTTTTTGTGCAATGCCTCAATTTCTGAAATCAGTGGCTCTCTCACTTTTTGCAGCTTGTCGATAGAAACATTAAGCCCCTTTTCTCGCTGTGCAGTACTCTCTAAGCTCGCCCAGCCAGCAATGATATTGTTAAGATGCGCCTGGCGTGAGGATAGGGAGTGCTGCTTCGTTGCTAGAAACATCGCGGCATTATCACACTGCTTATCAGGTAACTGCTGCTCATCAGGAGAGAACCCCGTAAGCTGGCTAAATTTAGAAATGTTATCAATAATTTGCCCCTGCGATACATGATCTGTACGCACCACACTTTCTAACGTCTTAATTTCATCTTTCAGACGGGATTGGCGCGACAATAGTTCACGATCGGAGGAGAGATTTTGCACATACAATCTAAGGTTTTTCTGCATAGGTAGCAGATGCCCATATCCAAGAATATTGGCAAAAATTTGCTGGCGGTGTTCTGCATATTCATTATCTACAAGCATAGATAATGCGCTGGAATAGAGCCAACGACTTCTTCTTAACCACTCTTTTTTAACATTAGGCCGTGATTCTTCGCCCAGGCCAAAACCAGGAACGTTCTGAGTAATTAAACTTAAAAAGTCTCTGTCGCTGATTTTTCTGTTTTTTTCTTTTTGGACCTGAAACAAGCCTTCTGGCCTACGCAGAAGACTTATTGAGCTACCACCCAGACAGCACTCTGCACTGACAAAAGTCTCTCCCTCTCCAGACTTACATCGCAATGAGTCTGGCGTGACGTTATCTGAAGTACCGGCAAGTAACCATTCAATGGCTTGACATACCGAGCTTTTACCGCTGCCGTTTGCAGCGCTAATAAGTGTAAGAGGTGCGGAAAGATCAAGGTTGAGGTATCCGGGTATACCTCTGAAATTTTGGATTTGTAACTGATTAATAAAAAACTCAGACATGGGCGACTCCCCATTTAGCTACATGCTGCTGTGCAAGTGTTGTAGGGGCCGTGGATTCTAACTCCGAAATCAACGCAAGGCCCTCTTCGCTGATTCCGGGTGGCTGATCAACAGCGACCGTTTCTCCTACTTCATTCAACGCGAGCACACCAATTCTTTCAACACGGTTCCATATCCCCTCTTTGTAGGTGACTACATGCTTGCGTACTAAGCGAGTGTTCTGCTCTGTATCTGTGATAAGCATATTCAACTGAACGGGGTCTTCTTGAAAAGCTAGGATGAGGTAGCCATCAAGCGCAGTACCCGGCATTTCTAGTCCCACAAGCAGCGCATCCAGATATCGTTCTGCTGCGAGTGTCTGACGCGTAAATTCACGCGGTGTGTCAGCTGTTACGTGATGTAAAGATATCAGTGCGTAGTCTGAGTACCAGACATGCTCGCTTTGCGTTTGCGTGGGGAAAAAAGATGAAGCAAGAATGTCTGGCTGTTTTAATTCTGCCTGTTCTCTAAGCTGGTTAATTACTTCTTCATCGATTCTGACAAAACCACTTCGTTCCGCTTTAGTATTAATAATCTCAACCAACGTATCCCATTTACTCATCCGTGTTTTCCCTTAATTCAGCGAGAAACGCATCGATGCCTGTGCCATCTGCATCATCCATATATCTTTCTTCGAGTTCCGCAAGCCAATGCAAGCTGACCTGCCTGTTTATTTTATATTCCGTTATATCACTGTCACCTTCACGTCTGTGGGGAAAGAGAATATCGGCTCTCAGAATCTCGCCGGGCTTAGCTGCCCAAGGTCTGAAGATCCCCATTCCCTTAGCAAGTACTGTCAGTGGAGGATGTTCACCTGCTTCACTTGCCCAAGTCACAATCTCCGCGCGGAATTGGCGAGAATTGAAGTCAGGGTTGTCAAGTGTGACCAGATGAACAGTCGTGGGTATTTGATCCCACTTAAGGGTCCCGCTTTTTGTACAGTCACTTTGCCATTCAAGTGCTGCATGCCCACTGAGATAACTATTTAATTCCGCAAGTCGGGCAATGCGCAAGCTGTCAGTAAAAAGCTCATCTGGGTGAACCTGAGTAAAATTTCCAAGTCTGTTTATACTGTGATGGACCAAAAGATCTGCTGATTTTCCGTTATCAGCTGAGTACTGCATCTTCAGCTGATCAGCGGCTTTATACTGGTATGGCGAATTAACTTTTTCATCATGAAGTTGAATTGTAGAGAGAAGCTCAATAAAGAGCGCAGAATACTCTTCCTGTAATTCCCCCCCCTGATACTGGAACAGTGCTGAGTCGATGATTTTTAAAACAGAGTCATTCCAGTTTGCCCTAAACAATGCAACAGATGTATGTTCAGAGCGCACCACAACGCCCCCCGACGCAGTCGTACGAGTGGCCATCAGTGTATGGCTCTTATCCATACCGGGATAAAGACCTGTGAAAGAGCGTAGTTCTGCACCATACAAGCGCTCAGAAGGATGACAGGAAACCAGCACAATATTAGAGTTACTCTGCAACACGTCCAGATGAGCGATGGTCAGTCTGAAATTATCCATCGGCGCGCAATTTTCAGCACTTAACGCCACAACGTGTTTTTTACTATCTGTTGTTTGTTCAACTGACATTGCGAGGCGACTTAACATGGCTTTTGCTGGCGTTACGCCACAGAAAAAATCATGCCCAATAACCGGCCACAAATAGGCATCACGAAATATGAGGCAGAGCTGATGTGTACCCTGTCCTCTGTTGGTACGGTCTGGAACATTTTCAATCATTAAATGACAGTGGGTCTCTCCTGAATAGGCACTTACCCAACACCAGCCCACCTGATAATGTTGAGAGCTTGCTGGAATCCATTCGGGGTCAGGAAACAAAATCTCAGTAGCACCTCGCCAATGCATCAACTGAGAACCAGGGACGATACCGCATCCCGCGATGAGCACAACATTTCCCCGAGTCTGACTGATTAAATCATTAATGATGACGTAATCATCGGGTTTGAATGCGCTTGCATGAGAAACAATGATTGTGGAGGCCGAACCGAAATGTTCATTGCGCAGTTTTGCAATAACGTCTTGCAAAATGCTCAATGCCACCTTGCTTTCTGGCAGCAAAACTACGTTGAGATTATCCCCCTCCATCAGGCTGTCGGGCACTACCGCAGTAACGACTTTTTGTGTCTCATTGAGATCATTGATACTGACGTTTGTGCGCTTCAAAAACTGGCTTAACGGTCCGATAAGGTCATTGATATCGCCAGTGGTGACTTTCTGAACTTCATAGTAAGTATCTCGGACGGTATTTAACTGACGTACCCGCTCAGATAACTCAGTCCTGCGCATGAAGTCTGTTTCAACCTGAAGCAGACGGGACCATATATGATCGGCAAGCCCTGATTGATCCAGAGATTTAAGAGTATCATGCTCCCGCAGCGTTACAGACTCATTGCGGGCTTTGAGGACGGCTGCTTCAATGTCTGCACGATACTGCAAAAGATGAGGTTCGCCCGCACCTGATAAAAACTCGCTGGCCTTATCACCCAGTGACTCCGAGACAGCCATAAACCAATAGAACGTTTCACCCAAAGGCGGAAACATTGAAGGTTTAATTGTGGCGTAAAGGAGGTACTTGGTTAACTCTTCAAGCACTGTATCCAGCTGAACGTTGGATTTAAAACGTTTACATTGAATAGCACCAATACAGACACCATCATTGTGTAAAATAACATCCCGCCCTGCATCGGCTCCGCTACTGAAACGCTGAACTTTATCGTACCAGTCCCATCCGTTTTGGCCCATCTGGGCATGGAAGATATCACTGACAAAGAGCTCAAAGTGATCGGCGGAAAAGTGACTCATGGGATACTGACCGCCATACAGCGTCAATAGGGGCACACGTGAATCAGCCAGACTGTCTCTTAAATTTTCGATGAATTTATCAATCTCACCTGGACTTACGGGACGTTTCAACCTCTTTTTTTTGGGCATCAGCTCTCATCCTGTTGCTGAGACGGCTTTACGACAATGATTAATCAAAAGAGGATGATAATAATTTTTGTATCTTTAAAGAACACTCCGAACCAAATAATTTAAGATTTTCGGAGTTGATTTTTATTAAATAAATGAAATTTATGTAATTTATGGCATTGATAACCTCAAGTTACGGCAGCTCGATGGCCAATTTTTGGCCGAAAAATATAAATCGGTCTGAACATTTACAGTTCATCTCGTTGCCGAGACATATCTGCCAGCTTCTGTTTGATGTATAGACTATCCGGAATAATATGGCTCTCTTTCCTGGGCTACGTGATCGAACTGTTGCGCGACATGAAGTCACATGCACAATTGAGCATCTGTACTCACAACGCTAATTTTCCAGTACTGATGACGCGGAGCAAGTTAAAGCCTGTCGGTATCAGGACGAAACAGTCATAATGCAAAGCGGTAGTGTTGATTCCCATCCTGTGCAGGAACTATTAATAACATCGTGGAAAGGGCCTGGGGGCCTTTGACCGGCATAAAAGGGTTCTTAAATATATGACTATGGAAATCGCAGGGCTGGTAGATATCCTCATCTATGTCGAGAACAGTCGCCAATCGTTCAAGGCTGATGTCTTGGCAATCGTAAAAATACCCTCAGCAATACACCAAGAGAAAATATTTTTACAGCCCCTCCCGCTATATACCGAGATTGCTAATGGTGCCACAGTATGAGTTATAGCTTTAAAAATCTATCATCAGCGGACTTTGAGGATCTCGCTCGGGACCTCATCGGAAAAGAAGAGGGGCTTCGCTTCGAGGCATTCTGCGCGGGGCCTGATAGTGGTATTGACGGCCGGCATGCATATGCCAGCGGGAACGTCATCCTACAAGCCAAGCATTATGAGGGGTCGACGTTTAGTAAACTCACGGCCACTATGAAGCGTGAGCGTTTATCGGTCAATAAGCTGGCCCCCATCCGCTATATTTTAGCAACCACCTGTAAGCTCACCCCGGCTAGCAAGGGCAAGCTTGCTCCACTCATCGGCCCGAGCCTGAACTCTGAGTCGGATATTTTTGGTCCAGAGGATATCAACGGTCTTCTGCGCAAGTATCCAGAAATACTTAAGTCACATATTAAACTGTGGCTTTCAGGAGCGGGTGTTCTGGAGCGTGTCATACGCGCGGCAGCCCATAACTTTGCAGTTTTTACGCAGGAAGAGATTGAAAAGAAGGTTCGCGTTTACGCATCAAATCCCAGCTTCGGGGAGTCACTCATAACGTTAGAGAAGCATAGACTTCTCATTATCTCCGGGCCGCCGGGCGTAGGTAAAACGACACTGGCCGAAATGCTTTGCTACACCTTTTTGAACGAGCAATGGGAATTAACCCCCATCCGTAGTTTGGAAGATGGCTTTGCTGCCATTACCGACAGCAAAAAGCAGGTCTTTCTCTTTGACGACTTCTTGGGAAAGGTCGCCCTCGACAGGCAAGCATTGGCGCATAAGGATTCTGATTTGATGCGTTTCATGAGTCGCGTGCGCCGTTCGCCAAACGCTCGCTTTATCCTGACGACGAGGGGCTACATATTTGAGGAAGCTCGGAGAGTTTCAGAGTATCTTGCCGATCAGCGCCTCGATGTAACGAAGTACGTGCTTGATGTTGGTGTCTATACCCGCCGAATCAAGGCGCGGATTCTGTACAATCATTTGCTCGTCTCAGAGACACCGCTATCGCACATCTTGGCACTTTTGGAGAGCAATACGCTCGCAGAAATTGTTGATCATAAGAACTATAATCCACGGATCATCGAGGCAATGACTGATTCATTACGCATCGATGATATCGACCCCGCCAACTATCCAGTAGCTTTTATCGACGCTTTGAATAATCCCAACCAGATTTGGGATACCGCCTTTCGCACGCACATTGATCATCGGTGTAGACATCTCCTGATAGCGATGTTTTTCCTCACTGAATACGGAGTTTCTCTTCCCACTCTTCACTCATCTTTCGATGCCCTGCATACCTCAATGAGCATGGCATACGGACTGGCGTATGGACCCAAGGATTTCGAAGAAGCCCTTCGCATTCTCGAAGGTAGTTTTGTAAAAATCGTTAACATCAGCGGTCCGGTAGTGTCTTTTATCAATCCCTCGCTCAAGGACTACCTTTCAGTCTACCTGTTGGACACGGAACTCCTTATTCGACTTGTTCCAACGGCGGTCTCAATTGACTGGCTGTTAAAGCTATGGAACTTCGTATACCCACAGGGGCTTAGTAAAGCTGATCAAGCGAGAATTGCCAGAGCTTGCATTTGCAAGGTAGAGATGCTCGAAACGCGTCCACATTGGCGTCCGAAAGCTGGTGACGCTCGCTCACTAGAATACAACGACGCTGCAAACTCCAAGCGACTCCGAATGCTAATGGATTGGTGGCAACTCTCTGACGAACAGCGTTATGCCGACAGCATCATGGCGATTGCCCGCAATCCACAACAGGGCTTCAGTGCATGGTCGGATGGAGAGACCCTGATCGACTTCTTTTCCCAGCAATGTGAAAAAGGCTATGATCGACCGTTTATTTACGAAGCCGAATTATTAGAGCTCCTAGAAAAGGGTCTCACTGACACAATACGCTGGAGTTCAAGTGATATGCTTGCGACACTTGTTGATTCGGTGGATGCAGCGAAGGGACTCCCCGCCAGTATTACACGAGCCTTGCAGACGGCGGTGCTCGAAGAGTTCGAAGAGAACACCAGCCGCATTAGCGAGGATGATAGCGTATCCTCTCTGTCGGACCGGATCGATGCGTTGAAAAAGTTCGCTCCGCGTTTTGAGGTGCCAAATAGTGTGTTGAATTGTGCCGTCTCAGCCATTGAGGAACGTATAGGAGAGATTGAAGATAGGAGCAGTAGCGCCCCCTCTCCAAGTTTCCCGTTGTCGAACAAGTATGAACAGGAGACTTTTGACGACAGCGCTCTTCGAGACCTTTTTACAACTCTCCTTGATCGCTAGGCTAAATTTGCATGTCAGGCTTGTTGCCCTTCCTTTAGAAATGCGAGCCATTGACATTCATTCTCTTTCTGCAGGCTATCTTAGTGAATTGTCTTTTTTACTGTCTTTGTTTGTCTTATTGCAGTAATGGCGGTTGTGATTCAGCCATTACTGCGTAAGCGTTTCTTTGTCTGAGAACGAAACTAGGCCACTTTTAGCTCCCCCGTGGGCTGGATTGTCAGCCCTACTGCCGCTCCGGGCCGGTTGATGAGTTCTAATGGCGGACAGTCTCGCTTACCTCTGCATTTTTTCACGGCAAAATGGCAGGCTATGAAGGGGCAAACTTCTGTATTACGTAATATTCCCCTTCAACCTCGTAGCTACTTTTTCCGCTGAACTTAGCCTGTTTTGATGCCCACCATCGTTTTAAATCGCTGCGGTAAGCGACAGGGTCAATTAGCTTAAGCACGCGCCTTTTTTCTGCTCTGCTCATGCTGTAGTAGGCATCAATGCCCTTACATATATAGATAATGTCCTGGCGGGTCACACCTGTTAGCTGAATATGTAACTCAAGATTGCGCAAGATGTCATAGGGTGTCGCATCACTGAGGCGCCAGCAAGGATTACCATTATCGCCTTCACGTCTTCTTATGTTGTGAGCTCTGAATACAGCGTCTACCGCCTGAGGTGTCAGTGTTTTCACCATTGCCCCATCAGCAACTAGCTGCTCCAGCAGCGCACCCAATTTCATGAATGGGTAACCCAAGTGAAATATTTTTTTGTTATCTCCATTGAGACGGTAAAGGCGGCGATTATGCAGTCGGCATGCCAGCGCTAATATTAGGGCCTCATCATCTTTAGTAATATCTTGCCCCTTTTTCAACGGTGCTCCGGGCATACCCAACTCCCTTTTGTTAAATGGCGTGATAAACCAGTATTGAGGGAAGAGTCTGTCATTCGTTGGCAGATTATCTATTAGCACGTTCAACAAGGGCGTTAGTTCATTTGTGATTATGCGATACGTCGTTGACAGGGATACGGCGATCAGCGAGCTCGCCAGTGATACACCATAAAGTCCAAGTTGTCGTTCATTATGCAGCGCCACAGTCATCTTTTTTAGGGCCAAAAACGCCATTTGCTGGATTTGGTGATGACGTTTCTGAATGTCCTCATGTGGAGCGCCCAAAGCGTACTCCATTTCTGCATCAATCCGAAGGCATTCCATTTCCTCTCTGTTCAGATGATGCTGAAGGTGTTCCGGAGCATGTTCCTCGCAGAAGTCATACACTTCTTCTAGGTAATAGTCTTCAGGGCAATTGATAAGCTTATTCTCGAATGCCTGAAGAAAGAGCGCTGGCCAGAGACGATTTTTGTCTTCCTGTGACATCAGGTTAGGATCCCCGTTATTCGCGTTTGTCACAACCTCAACATGCCCTATGAACTGATAAAACAGATTCGCTTCTTGTGCGAATAAATCTAGGAAAATATGCGAACCACCAATCACATTCGCCGCGTAATTTGTGAACTTTTGCGCGGTTTTTTCTTGCTGCTCAACACCCATCTGGCTATTGCGCTTTCCTCCCCCCAACCATTTATCGACGGTGCGCAGAATGGCCCCCCCACGGAATAGCAGAGAAAGTTGCTGGAGTATGTATTCAGCTTCTTGCTGGTTTTGGCCTCCTGCTGTTAACTGAATTCCTATTTCCACAAATAGCTCATGTTGGTCTTCTGCATTAAAGGAAAAAACGCGACGGTTGCGATTGTTGTGCATCTGCATCCTGACATCTGTGCAGCATCCATGCGGCAACAACGCAATGACTCGTTTGTTGAGGAAGCTATCTGCGGTTTGCAGGTGGCTTACCGCCTGATAGTCCTGCAGCAATGACACAACACTACGTAACAGGACAGCTTCCTCACTTTGAAAGGCAATCTGCTGACGCAGCGATATCAGAAACGGTATTACCCATATTTCATAAAATGCCTGCCGACATTTCTTATCCGATGCACTAGGTAAAAGATGTAATGTTCGAAGTTCACGCAACCCAGCTTGGACAACATCAAGATAGATTGGAAGCAATAGGGTAAGTTGCTGATTTTTTCCAGCAAGACTCTTCACTATCTTGTCTAACAGATCGTTGGATTTACTTCGTTTGCCGTTCAACGAATAGGTTTTTGAAAGTTTTTTCGCTCCGCCAGCAAGCGTTAAAAATGCAGTTGCCATGCTATCAACTGCTTGACTCCAGTCGGGTACACGCCACATAGGTTATTCCTTCTACCTGATTAAATGAATGCGCGACGTTCAGTGCTGTATTGCACGTAACGCCCGCGCCATGAACTCACAACCTGCATTAAATAGTTGTAGACACGTCCGCTTTCGCTGGCATATTCGTAGCTACGATTTTCGTAGGCAACCATGTCGTTAAACTGGAGTTTACGCCATTTCTGACCGTCAAAAACTGAGGCCAGATAATAACCTGAATAACCGTAATTTGTATGACGCCCACGACGGTAACTTGCCCCCTGGCGATCATCATTGCGGTAGAGATAAATATCGCCAGGTGCGGCGACATAGCGATTGTTCGTCACGCTTCCGGACAGGGTGATGATATTAATTGTGGATGCAGCCATGCTTCATTCCTCTTGCAATTAGGGTGTTTGCGAAGAATAGAATTTGCTGAAGTGTCCACCAACCCCGATTCAGAAACCGACAACAAATTATTTTTTACTATCTGATTAAGATCAATAAAATCAATAGATTATTTTTTAGGATGGTAACATTTTGCAGTTGGTTGAGTCTGCCTGTGGTCATATCCCATTTTGTCAATGCGCGTACGTCAGGCAGAGCTATCCAATATTAGGTTTACGTGGTAAGGGGGGAGCCGGCTCCCTGCTGATTCATTCGCGCAACGATTTAATAGGTGTTGTATCCATCGGTTGAACTAACATCACATAGCAGGCTACCGCTCTAAAATCATTACAACGGAAGCCATTGGCTTTTGACTGGCATTCCAAATAATTTCAGATAGATATCATCTCCGTGAGTCCCCCGCATCCTTACCGGATTGCGGGGATTTTTATTTTCACGCTGAGATTTCTGTATGAGAAAATCTGACGGCCTTCAGGCCATAGAGAAACCGCTGTCTTCCCTTCCTTCCACTGTTAGAAATCTTATCCTCGACCACTTTCACACACTTACTCGATACGAACCCGTGATTGGCATCATGGGGAAAACAGGATCGGGCAAAAGTAGCGTCTGTAACGCGCTATTTGCTGGCAACGTTACTCCGGTAAACGATGTCGCCGCATGTACACGAGAGGCGCTGCGTTTTCGTCTTTACAGCGGCGACCACAGCCTAGTATTGGTCGATTTGCCTGGTGTTGGCGAAAGCGAAATGCGCGATGAGGAGTACGAAGCTCTGTACCGCAATATTCTTCCTGAGCTGAATCTGATCCTGTGGGTTATCAAAGCTGATGATCGCGCTTTATCTATTGATGAGCGTTTGTATCGGCAAGTGATGGCTGACCATCATCATCGGGTACTGTTTGTCATCAATCAGGCCGATAAAATCGAGCCCAGCCATGAATGGGACACCACCAGCAATACGCCGTCGCCAAATCAATCGGCCAATATTGATGCCAAAAAGGAATCCATTCGCCACCTGTTCTCACCCTTTAACCCAGTGTGCAGCATCTCTGCCAGAACGGAATGGAACCTTCCGATGCTGGTCGAGACCATGATGCGTAGTCTCCCGGCTCAAGCGACCAGCCCTCTGGCAACGCAACTTCACGAGAGGTTGTGCAGTGAATCCGTAAAAAAGCAGGCGCGTGAAGATTTCGGTCGTGCGACAGGCGTAGTGTTTGATTCTGCGACAACGACTCTGCCTCAGTCATTCAAAGCCGTGATTAATAGTGTCCGGGATGCCGTAGTGTCGATGGCGCGTGCTGTCTGGGACTGGATTTTCTTCTGACTAAATGAAACACCATCATGTCGCTGGTGAATTATTTCGTTTATTAATTGGTTTACAGACAATTCCAGCATCAACGACACAACCTGTCGGCATCAGGAGAGGATAATACCAGCTGTAAACTTGTAATCCCTCCCCACTTCGCATCCAGAGTGCCGATCAGCACTAACCACGTAGCCACGCGCCACCGACATAACCTGTCCACCACGCACATTACAGTAACGCCATCTTTATTAATCACTTATCTGTTTTGGAGATCATAAATGTCTCAGGCTGAGCGTCGCTATGATCGCCTTTCTGTCCGGCTGTCGCTAATTATCAGCCGCTTGATCGCTGGTGAAACGCTGAATGTGCGTTTGCTTGCGGCAGAGTTTGGTGTTTCGGAACGCACGCTGCAGCGTGATTTTCGCGAACGGTTGATTTACCTCGATCTCGAATATCAGAACGGCTGCTGCCGTCTGTTAACGGGAGGGCGACATGAACTCAGAGAAGAAGCTGCGATGCAATTTGCCCGGCAGTCAGGTATTGGAGCGCTGTTTCCGGATATGGACAGCCATCTGGTCAGCTCACTTCTGAATCGTCAGGGCTTGCCGCCGTGCCTTGTCTGGCATCAGGAATCGCCAGCTTCGCCACCCCGTCCAGGTATTTTTACTCGTCTCGTCAGAGCAGCGACTGAACAACGCCTTATTACCTTGCTGGCAGACGGATGTCGTTGTGAAGACCTCGCACCTTACCGGCTAATTTTCAGTGCCGGTGACTGGTTCCTGGTGGGAGAGCACCTCGGGAAAATAACCGTTTTCCCGCTGCACATAATCCATTCCGTCACGTGTCATTCTGAGATGTTTATACCGAAAAGAGAGTTCAGCCGTGTACTTTCACGTCCGGAATTTCTTAAGGCACTACCTCACTTTCAGTGTATCGAAGACGTTATATATTCCTTTAGCACCCAAAATATTTAACCAAATAAAAGGACCACGAAATGAAAAAAACAAAATTATTGTTATTAATATCTGGAATCACAACTGGAATAATTTCATCAAATTCAGCGGAGGCATCCAGCCTTTATAAAGGTGTGTTACCTGCCGCAGTCAATAATAAGGATGGAAACAGGTTTTGGTGCAATGCTCATCTGCAGGTGAGAAAAATGTGTAAAGCTACTGAAATTGATGCGTCAGGTGGATTTATTCTGATACGTTCAGCCCCTTTAAAAGATTGTGAGGCAGGTGTTTGGGGATGGATCTCCCCCGGAAAAAAGAACAGTCTAACTGATTATATTGCTACAGGTTATACCATTACACCTGACACAAAATTTAAGGTGACAGCTAAAGATATGTGTAGTTCAAAAATGGAGGTGACCTTTCGTCCTAGCAGTAAAAAGCCTCAATTTGATGACATGGTGGGGCTGTATAATGGGGAGGAAGTATTCCGTTACAAATGGCCTGATTAAAAAACAATCATGACTAATTAAGGTTTGGACATGAAAAAATATTCCATTTTAACCATGTTGTTATTTTCTATAACCTCTTTTGCGGTTCCTAATATGTGGACCAGCGGTTTCGGCCAAGGTGTGACAGAATACCTGATTAGCAGTTCGGAAAATGTCGTTTTTAATCTAAATTGCACGGAAAATCCGGATGCGCAAAATATACTGCAGCACCGTGTTCTCATCGACCTGCCGGACGGCAACCGTGTCGATTCTCGCGATGAGCAAACATCCATCACTGTCGTAATGGACGACCAGCAGTTTCCCATCCCTGCTTCGTTGGGATGGCGTAATGGTGATAATGCCTGGATTTCATTTATCGACGCTCTGGGTAACACCGCCGCATTCGATGTCTATGTGAACGATAAAAAAGCAGGCAGCTTCACGCCAAGCACAGGAAATACGAGAAAAGTACTGAACGATCTTAGCGGTTGCAGAAATACTGTCCCTTAAACGTTTTAACAGACTGCAAATTAATCAACTTCAGGCCATGCCTCCTTCGGGAAGCATGGCCTTTTTGTTTTCAAACCACTAATACGGAATCAACATGGATCAAATCACTTCATACATCACTGCTTCACACGTACCAGACAGGCAGCGCATTAACTTCTGGCCGAAGCATTTCGGCAAAATCCCCCAGTGGATGCTGCTGGAGCCTCGCGCATTCGCCTGGATGGATCGCCTGTGCGACGCCTACAACGGCGGATACTGGAATTACTACACACTCAGCAACGGCGGAGCTTTCATCGCACCTGACAGCAAAGGTTGCTGGGCCGTGTTCAACAAGCTGAATGGCAACAGTGCGGAGATGAGCAGTGAAGCCGCTGGCATCACCGTTTGCCTGCTGAACTGGAGCCACCATGCCTGCACAATCGGAAGTCCCGCCATGAGTGAACATTACTATCAGCTTCGTGAATTTGCGCTGAGCCATTCTGAAAGCAGCGCCATTATGCACATCATCGACTGATGGCGGAGAGCACTATGGAAAATACCGTATTGCCTCATCCGCTCGCTTCACACCGCACAATAAAACGTGCCCTGACGCTGCTGGAAAATCACCTGCGCGAACCTGGCGTGGCGTTTACCTCAGCAACCGCCACCCGCGACTGGCTGCGGCTGAACCTTGCCGGGCTGGAGCGGGAAGTGTTTATGGTGGTGTTTCTGGATAATAAAAATCGGTTGCTGGCACACGAAACGCTTTTTTACGGCTCCATCGCCAGCACGGAAGTTCAGCCCCGCGAGGTGGTGAAAGCCGCATTACGTCACAACGCCGCCGCAGCCATCTTTGCCCACAACCATCCCTCCGGATATGCCGAACCCAGTGATGCCGACCGTCGCATCACCGAACGGCTGAAAAAAGCGCTGGCGTTGGTTGAGGTGCGCGTGCTGGACCATCTGATTGTCGGCAGCAAAGAGATTGTCTCGTTTGCCGAACGCGGCTGGTCATAAAGGAGGACTATGCATTCTGAACAATGGGGACTGACGTGCGGTAAAACGCCGTGCTTTGGTGCCAGGCTGGTGCAGGAAGGCAACCGACTGCATTTCCTGGCTGATCGGGCAGGATTTACCGGCGACATCAGCGACGATGAAGCACTGCGCCTTGACCAAGCGTTTCCGCTGATAATGAAGCAGCTGGAAAAAATGCTTTCAGCCGGTGAGCTGAATCCCCGCCATCAGCAACGCGTTACCCTGAATCACATTGGACTGACCTGCGAAGCTGACACGCTTGGCTCACACGGTTATGTTTACATCACGATTTATCCCTCTTCGACTGTAACCGGCTGACCGGCCAACTCCCAAAAACAGGACACACTCAATGCAAACTTTACCGTTACCCGAGCCACGGGCGGCTGAGCCATGCCCGTCGCCCGTGCAGGTCTGGCAGTTGCTGCTCACACATCTGCTGGATAAACACTATGGTCTCACGCTCAACGACACACCGTTCGGCGACGACAGCGTAATTCAGGCGCACATCAACGCCGGTATATCCCTGTGCGATGCCGTCAACTTCATTGTGGAAAGGTATGAACTGGTGCGCACCGACCGCAGCCGTTCCAGCCTCACCGAGCGGTCTTCGCTTATTGGTGCCATCGATATCCTGCGTGCCCGCCGTACAACCGGGCTGATAGTAAGCAGCGGCTACCGTACCATCACCCGCATCACAACGGGCCGGTATCGGGAGGATAAGACACAGTGAAAATCGATCTGAACTTCAGCGCTGACAGCATCAATGTACTGGCGCTGAACATGACCAGAATCGCAGTGGAGCTTGACGGCATCGACATCGCTGAGCTGGTAGATGCCCCCAACAAGCCATCATTTCTCACTTCAACTCATACACCCGCCCTTTAAATCAGCGGGTGTTTCCATTTATGGAGACAACATGCAACCGGAATCTGACGTTCTTACCGACCATACTGACATTATCTGCTCCACCAGCATCGAACGCATCGTTACCGGACGTGATGCAGCGCTGGTGCAGATTGAGCAGTTGATTAAGCAACTCGAAACCCTTTCCCAACTGACAGCCGGAATCGGCGGCGGCAAAGCTGCCGACTGGGCGATGAAGCAAGGTCATCGCTATGACTGCTGGCTGATGGAAAAACCGGAGAAAGCATTGCCAGTGATCACCCGCAATATTGACCGTAGCCTGTGGCGCGACCTGATGCTGAAATCCGGCATGCTATTGTTGATGGACGCGCAGGCTCGGACTCAGTGGCATCAGAATCTGGAAGATGGCGACCTACCGGCCATTAGTGAAGCCAATATTCTCAGCACCTTTGAACAGTTGCATCAAAGCAAAGCGGATGTATTTGAGCGCGGTATCATCAACGTGTTTAAAGGACTGTCATGGGATTACAAAACTAACAGCCCGTGCTTTTTCGGCAAGAAGATCATCATCAACAATCTGGTGACTCACAACCGTTGGGGCTTCAGTCTGACGTGGGGGTTCAGACGTGATCAACTGGCCGACCTTGAAAGAATGCTGTATTTGCTCGATGGCAAAGCGATACCAGACAATCGTGCAGACATTTCCATTAACCTGATGAATCACATCCGTGATAATCCTGGTAAGGATGTTTATGACAATACATACTTCTCCATCCGCTACTTTCAGAAGGGCACCGCGCATCTCACGTTCAAGCGCCCTGAGCTAGTCGAGAAGATGAACGACATCATTGCCAAGCATTATCCAGACCAGCTCCCACCTTCTACTAACCAACGTTGTTAGATGATAAAAAACGAGCTGAAAAAAATGGAAAAATGCTTTAGGCACCCTCTTAGGCACCAATGAAAAGTTGAATTGATAAATTGGCGATTTAATTCAGTTAGTTATAAATCCAGTTCAGACTCCGCCAGCCAAATAGGTCACCGGTGACCCCAGATAGATCCGGTGGCAATAACGAAAAAGCCCGCAATTCACGTTGCGGGCTTTTTTGTGTCTGTAGCGCAGACTGGTCGTTAGTGATCCAGATAGAGATAATGCAGCCAGCTGGTCATGCGCAGCAGGACTTTGCGCATGATGGAAAGATGCTCAAAGTGCTCGGTGTAGACCGCAGCCTGTGCGGTAACCCCATCGGGCAATTTGTCCAGCGCGGGAACAGGGTCTAAATCGATCATCACGTAAACACCCTCCTGCTGAGCGCCAACGTTTAGCCCTTGCATAACACCACTGGCCTGATAGCTGCCGTCGGGGACTACCGGCAGCACCCGCGTGACCGAGCCGCCATAGATTTTCCCCGGCAAGCCGTTAAATACCACCTCGGCTTTATCGCCCTGGGTTAAACGCAGGATCGAGTTTTGACGGAATACCGCCACCACCTGCCGTTTTTGCTGCGGAATAAAAATCATCACCGGCTTGAACGGCAAGCGCACTGCGGTGGTGCCAGGCCGAGCCAGCACCTGGGTAACATAACCCTCGCTGGGTGCTCGAATGGTTGTTTGTTCCAAATTGTAGGTCGCTTCCGCAATCTGTGATTTCAGGCTGGCAATGCGGGCGTCCTCACCATTGTAGTGGCCCGAAAGCCGCTCCTGCGCCTGCTGATGCTGAGCTTTGGCAGCCTGCAGCGCTGCAGATTGCGCTTGATACTGCTGCCGGGCATGACTGATGTCTTGTTCCGAGAAAGGGTTAACTGCCATTGCCGCGCCTTTGGCGTAACGCTGATAATCCTGGCGCGTGCGTTCATACTCGGCATAAACCCGCTGCACATTGGCCGAGGACTCATTTAGCGTAGCCTGTCGTGTTCTGACATCCGCCTGCGCGCTGGCAAGATCTGCCTGCAGCTTGTTCAGCCGGGCACGGTAGCGGGTATCATCCAGGCGAAACAGCACATCGCCCTTATGCAATAGCACATTGGTCTTATCCGTAACCTCGACAATCACTCCCGATACCTGGGGAACAATGGGCACCGAAACAGCGATTTTCTGCGCCCGGTAGGTATAAGGATGGTTGTAATTCATCCCCAGAATCAAAGCTCCTACGATAAAAATGCCGCCCAATACTGCGGTCGGCACGGTCCATTTATTGATGGGGATACGGAACAGTTTGAAAACGCCGTAGCTCAGCGCTACGTAGCTGAGAATAATTAAGAGATCCATACCCTTTCAACACCCTTTATTGGACGACGAGCTTTCATCTGCAACGGGCATCTGCATTCGCTGTAACTCGCTTTGTAACTGATGAATTCGCGCTTGCAGCACTTCAGGGTGTTCGGCCTTCTCGCTCATGCCCCATCCCCGCTCTGGCCGATATAACGTCGCCCAGATCCACAGCAGTGGCCAAATAGCATGCAGGGTAAACAGGCTTACCCAGCCTGCCACGTGAATGGCATCCTGATGGGGATGTTGCCGTTTTTTGGCCAGCAAATAAGGAATGTCGTGAATAATTATCACGCCGTAAAATAAAATCAAAAACACGGCGATCAATACGCCTAAAGCAAAATAATCTAGAAACATGCTACACCCTGGCTGGTAACGCTAAATAACACATCGAGGCTTATGTTGTCTTATACTCTTTGATATCTTTGGCAATGATATCAATGGCATTTTTAACATCGTCTACGGTGAGTTTTGCCTTTTCATTATTCAAATTATTTCCGGACGCTTTGCGCACCACTTTGATAACCGGCTGATTAGTCGAAGCATCGATAAACTCGCCTTCCATATACACAGAGCTCTCCATGGTGCGGTGACCGGTTACGCTCTGTGTTGCCGCCACCAGTAGCGTGATTGGCAATACCTCATACACCTGAAGCCCTTTTTTATGGGTATCGATAGCCGTTATAGCCCCTCGGAAAATAAGCGTATTTTCACGTGGCACATCCTCCAAGATAAAATGGGATGCCATGGACTGCTTAAACTGCTGGTTGGTGTAGTTCAGGATATTATCAAGTGCGCGCTGGCTTACCATCTCAGTGGGTTTCGGACGCGGGAAATAGATCATCGGCTGATAAACCAAATATTTATATTTAGAATAGTCAACGTTAGTTTGTTTCCAATATAAAACGTCCTTACCGGAGGCCGATTTCCCCTGGGTAATATCATTGTAACTATTCAGGAACGTAGAATACTTTTCTTTTTCGGTGACCTTGGATGAACAAGCGGCCAGAATGAATACCAAGGGCAAAATGGCCGCACATTTTTTTCTCATCATAACTTCCAATATTAATTTAATAAGCAATAAATAATTAATCGAAATAGTACCCGCTAGTGACTGATAAGTCATATGACAATACAGGCAAAAATGTATATCATTTTTGATATACAAAATCAGACTGGCGCGTAGAGTGAAATCAAAAGACTTCAAGATCGACGAACTCAGGATCGTTCGCTGCATTGCCGAAACGGCCAGCGTCAGCAAGGCCGCTCAGCGGCTAGACATGCCACAGTCAAATGTGTCGCGCACCCTGACGGCGCTGGAGCGCCGGCTTGGCCTGGAGATCTTCTTACGCACCCCGCGCAGCTTGTCGCTAACCGAATTTGGCGAACAATTTTTACGCCGAGCCACTCAACTGTTAGATGAGCATAACGATCTGCTCGATATATCAGGTACCTATAAACGCAGTCTGAATGGCATGGTGACGCTGGGCGCACCTATTGGTATCCATTCATTCCTGACCCGTTATCTGCTGCCGCCGCTGTTACGCGAATCGCCGGAGCTGATCGTCGATTTGGTTACCCGCAATCCGGATGAACGCGAGAAGAAGTACGGTGCGGTATTCGACAGTGACTGCGATCTGTTGATCAGTTTCTTCCAGCCGCAAAATGAAAGCCTGATCGCCAGGCCCCTGACCCGTTTTCGCGTCGGGTTATTTGCCTCACCGGACTATATCGCGAACGCCCCTCTTGTCGAGCCAGAGGAGCTGAATGCGCATCGCTGCATTACCTTGCGGGTGCTGGGAGGGAGCCACAATACCTGGAGCTGTTATAGTTCTCAGGGCCAATTGATGCAGGTAGCAGTCACCGGCAGCAGCATATGCGACAATATTCTGCCGGCCATCGAGCTGGCAAAACAGGGGCTTGGCATCGTCTATGCCCCTTATTACTCTGTCGCTTCTGCGCTGGAATCGGGGTCACTGATGCCTTGTATTGAACGTGAGCGCTGTATCGATATGCAAGCCTTTCTTATTTATCGCCAGCGTGGGGTGTTACCCCACAGGGTTCAGGTGATGATGGACAGCATCATGCATAATATGAAATTGCATGAGCAGCGCCTGATTTAGCGATAACGGCCACAAACACTAAAAGCAAAACCCCGCCGAAGCGAGGTGATGCTGTTCGTCTTTCCGAACCGTCGACAGTTACTCGTTTACCGGTCTTTCCCGATCGTCACTTCGCTCGCAACCTGGTCGCGTCGCCAGAGCAGACAGGCACGCATGCCCTGAAGGCGGCACAGGCTTACGAACATGTAGCTTAAAATCGGTATCCACCGCCCAGTAAAGCCTGGCTGGAGATATCTTTATCCACCATTGGGCTATCGGTGATTTCACTGCTCAGCTGCACGGCACGCACTGACGCCAAGGCATACCAATGTTCGTTAAACTGGTAGTTGGCGCTCAGCTCCACATAAGGGCTCCAGCTCTCTCCGGCCGAATACGTTGAGAAACCGCTGCTTTTTGCCTCCGCATGGCCAATGCCATAGTAGTAATCGTTCTGGTTACCGTTGTTGTAGACCGCGCCAATACCGGGAACAAGGCGTAGCTTGCCCGCCTTGATTGGATACAAAAAGGCCACGTCCCCTACCACACCGTTACTGTTATCAAGGGTATCACCAGCCAGCGAGGCGCGAATAACCCCCCATTTCTCTTTATGGGTGAAGGCCATCCCGGCCATTAATGTGCCATCGCGCTTATCCAGCTTTTTCATTTGGCTGTTATTGCTATCATCCGGATCAAAACCAAGGGGGGAATAATAGGTGATGATCGAAATCTGATCCTTTGGCATATTCAGCAGATAATATCCCGCCGCCAAAGAGTGAATATAAAAGTTCCCTTTCTCATAGTTTAACGTGGGCAATCCCTGGGTTTTAGCATCGGTATCAACATAACCATAATCATTCACCATCGCAGCTGCCCCTAAGGACCAGCTCGCTGCAACTGAAAAAGGCGAATAAATAAGGTAAGCGAAAATTAGCGAAAGCGAAATACTAAACTTACTCCCCCTAATACGAGGAGTTAGAAAATCTGAGCACGGTTTCATTATTATCATCCATAGTGGGAGCATCAAACGCCGTGCATACTACTCCACCAGGGTAATTGTCTGATAGCGGCTTAAGTGTCCAAAAATGCACACCAGGCAACAAATTGATTTTTAATCATATTCACCCTATTTTACCATTCACTGCCCGCCACCACCCACCAGACAGAGCCGCATAATTGCATAGCTACAAGGCATAATATAGTATGCGGAAAAATTCGACCCTGGCTTCACCGTAATAAATTTACGCCCCTGGAACATGACATTATGGAAACAGACGTTCTCTTCACTCTTGGGAAAAGAAACTCAGCCACTTTATTTAATAAAGATGATAAGCCGATAGAGCATATATTGGCGATTAAGCATGCCTTAATGCCCTATGGTAAAAAATGTTCTTTTCCAGCGGGCAAAAAAATTCGCTTATTTCACAATGGCATTCGGCATTGGTTCTTGCTCCAGTCCGGTGAAATGTCCGCATGCCGCGACAGTGATGGTTTGAAAATAGCCAACTTTAGAGAACCCTCGCTCGCCGGTATCGCGGAAACCTTCTTCCCTAAAGAGTTGATATTTTTCCTGGCCGAATCACCGGTTGAACTGGTGGTGTACCAGGAAAGTGATGTGCTGGAAACGCTGGCACGGGAAAACCTTTGGCAAAACTTAGTGCATATACAAGCCTATGTCATCCAAGTTCTGAGCATCCGCGACAGGTTATTGTCAGGCAACGATGCCTACGAGGTTGTCTGCAATCACTTGCTGATGCTAATGAATGAAAAAGAAGCCTTTCGCTTATCCACCACGGTTCCGCGCTATATTCAGCAACGAACGCAGCTCTCGCGCAGTGGCATCATGAAAATATTATCTGACCTGCGCAAGGGAGATTATATTACCGTCGAAAAAGGTATTTTGCTGGCGGTTAACCGGCTGCCAAAGCGTTATTAACTGGCTATCAGAGCCAGTTAATCCTCTTACAGATCCCGCGTATACACTCGCGAAGCCTCGCCCCAGGGATGGTAACCCAACCCATTAAAGGCAAACCCCTGTTTCTCGTAGTAGCCTTCCAGATCGGTACACAAATGCAACTGTGGGAAACCCAGCTGGCGAGCCTCATCCGCTACATGGTTAATCAACAACCTGCCGTAACCGCGGTTACGGTGGGCCTCCTCCACATACAGCGCGCACAGCCATGGATAGAGTTCACCGCGGCTAATGAAATCATTGGTGATTAATCCTGCGCACCCCAGGATCTGACTGTTATCCACCAGCAAATACCACTGCGGCAATGGATTAGCCGCACCGATGCAACGAGTGATGGCATCCTCATACATCATCAACGTTTCTTGCGAAGCCCATTGTTGTTGGAAATAACCGATCGCTTGCTGTTTAAACTCGGGGGACTGACGCACCGAAATAATCTTCATATCTTTTCCTGAGGTGATTTTTCATTCTTTTTCTGGCGTAAAATTATGCGGTAACCCGTGGAGGTTAGCACGACCTTTATCATGGAAATCAGCAGAGTGGGCAGATAATATGGCGACGCTGCCCCTTAACTGGCAGCGATTTCACCAAAACAGGAGTCATTATGACGCAAAATATTTATGACAATCAGGCCTTCTTCGACGGCTATGCCCAGCTCAGCCGCTCGGTGAACGGGCTGGACGGCGCACCGGAATGGCCGACTATCCGCAGCATACTGCCAGATTTGCACGGCAAGCGCGTAGTCGATCTCGGGTGCGGCTACGGGTGGTTCTGCCGTAGCGCTCGTGAACAAGGTGCCGTAAGCGTACTGGGGTTGGACGTCTCAGAAAAAATGCTCGGTAAAGCGCAGTCGATGACCCAGGATGCCGGCATTGAATACCGCCAGCAGGATCTGGAGCAGCTTCAGTTGCCGCAGGCGTCTTTTGATATCGCCTACAGCTCACTGACGCTGCACTACATCGAAGATCTGGCGCGGTTGTTCGCCACGGTTTATCAGGCGCTGACGGCTGGCGGGCAGTTTATCTTCACCGCTGAGCACCCCATTTATACCGCACCGCAGCATCAGGGATGGTGGGTCGATCAAAACGGGCAGAAGTCATGGCCGGTTAACGGCTATCAGCAGGAAAGTCAGCGGATTTCAAATTGGTTGGCAGATGGGGTCATCAAGCAGCACCGCACGCTTGGCAGCTACGTAAACTTGCTGATCCGGCAAGGCTTCGTCATTAGCTATCTGAACGAATGGGGCCCTTCGGCTCAACAAATCGCAGAAAACCCGGCGCTGGACGAAGAAAAAGAGCGCCCAATGATATTTATTCTCGCCGCTCATAAACCTGCTTAATGCTTCTTTTCCGCAATAAATCCTGAACACATCCAATATTGGGGAGGCTGCCTCCCCCCAATGGCTTAGGCCGCGGTTGCAGGCATCGGCGCCGCTATCACGTTCTACTCGCCGATCGGCAAATAGCCCTGCCACAGCGGTTGCGCCGCTTTACCCTGCGCATTGGCCTGCAAATGAACATGGTAACCCTGCAGTGACTGCAACAGCAGGCAATCATCCACCTCTGCCAGATCATCCTTATGCTGCTTGAAGCTGCCGGTCAGTAGCGTCTGCTTGGCTTTTTCTTTGGCTTCATCCGCACTGTGCGCGACAAACAGGCCAAACTCGTGCAGCTCAGCCAACTCGTCACTGCGGTAACCGCCCACGTTAACGAAGAACAGCTTCTCCGGCCCGACGAACGGCTCAGCCCTCAGCGCCACGTCATAGCCATCCGCCCATTCAATACGCGCATAGCCATCAACATGCACCTTGTTCTTATCGCCAAACCATTTCTCGCGCAGCAAGGGATAAGCCTGTTCTGGCCGCTCCGCTGCAACGAATTGTACGTCGTGCAATTCGATATTGGCACCCGGTGCGGTGCCGCCCACATAGAACATCAATAATCCCGGCATTAGATTGCTATCCCCCTGTTTTAATAATCGTTATGTAATATATTATATAGCGATTATTATGCAACCAGCGCTGCCACAAAGAGCGAGTTCGCTATTGGGGGAAAAGCTTATCAGCATGGATTACGCGCAAAGACCGCAGGTTCCGGCCAACGCAGTGGTAGCAACTTTGATATGCGCTGAGCAGCGGGACGTGGTTACGCCCCGCTAGGTTTCAGGCGCGTATATCCTGATATTCTGGCGTGGTGTCGAATTCGTGTTTGGCGAACGGGCATAACGGAATGATTTTTCGGTTTTCCGCGCGCATTTTGGCGACCACCAGCGCCACCAACTTTTTACCTACCCCTTGGCCTTTTAGCACTTCGTCAACCCAGGTGTGATCAATGATGGTTAATTTGTCGCCGCTGGGCACAAAAGATATCTCGGCAATCATCTTCCCCTGCTGATCGTTTATATAGAAACGCTTTTCATCTTCCAAAAATTTAAGATCCATAGAATTTATTCCTATAAAAAAGTGCGTAACTCTCGGTTGTCGCTACAACAAAGCCAATATTAGTCTACTCTTTAATCAGTAACACAACATAATTGTGACAGTGGCTGAGGAGTTCAAAATGGGTGAAAGCTCAAAAGACGGCGTTATTCTGCTATCCCGAATATTGTTGATGATCCTGTTTATCATATTTGGCTGGATGAAGCTGGTTGGCTTTGGTGCAACCGTCACGGCAATGGAAGGGTATGGTACGCCCATGCCTTATTTAGCGGCGATTATCGCCGTGGTGGTGGAGTTCTTTTTCGGCATTGCGCTTATTCTTGGGTTATTTACCCGCCCTATCGCGGTTATTTTTGCCCTTTACGTACTCGGCACCGCGTTTATCGGCCACCCATTCTGGAAAATGACCGGCATGGAAATGATGGGCAATGAAATAAACTTCTTCAAAAACATCAGTATTATTGGCGGGCTGTTGCTGCTGGCGGTCACCGGCGCCGGACGTTATTCGCTGGATTATAAATTCTTCAATAAATAACCCCCACCAGCCGGTGGCCCCGCTACCGGCTGGCCTTCTGTTGCCCCGTTTATCGACTACGTTTGGCGTGACGTTCGAAGTTATCGGCTTTCGCCTGTGCAGATTTGCGCAACGTCACGTAACAGGCACCTTCACCGCCATCGCGCGGCAATGCCCGACAAAAAGCCTGCACCTGCTCAAACTGGGCCAGCCACTTGGCGACATAGCTGCGGATCACGTTGGCGTGGCTTTCATCATCTCGCCCACGGCCGTGAACGATCAGCAGCGAACGCAGACTTTGCTTTTCCGCCTGCACAATAAAGCGGAACAGAGCTTGCCGACAGGCCTCCACCGGCTGTTTCAACAGGTTCAGACTGGCCTGTGGCGGGTAGCGGCCATGGCTCAGCTTGTCGAGCACGCCCTGTTGAATGCCCTCGCCTTTATATTCCAACGGTTGCTCACAGGGGATCAGTTCGAGAAAGCCGGTACTGAGAAAGTTTTCCTGCTGCAGCGCCTGCGCTTCACGGCGCGCGCGCTTATCCATGGTTTCCTGCGGCTTCAAGTACAACGTCTCGGGGCCGCGGGATAACGGAAAGACATCCGCCATCGCCTGTTCAAAAAAATCTTTGTCTTGGTTGCTCATCTCAAAGCCACTCTTGGACACTAAGCCTTTCATGCCGGAATAAGCCTGATTGTAAGACCCACAGCTCCGGTTGCAAGCCGGGAATTTTCCGCAATCGTCGTCAACGGGTGAGGTTCTGTGCAGTTTTCGTTATACTGCAAAACCATTATTGAGTGCCGCAAAGGATCGATCCCATGAAAATGCGCGAGCTGGAAACCCAGTTTCAAAATGCCATGAGTGAGTTGCAGGCCAGCTTCGAAAAGCAGCACCGTGAATGGCAGCACAGCTATCAGGCCCTGCAGCAGTTGCTGGAAGAGGCTAAACAGCGCGAAGTCGCACTGCGTATGCAGAACGAACAGTTGGTACGCAAGCTGAGCACCGCCAGTTCAGTGCCGGAGCAGCACGCATTGGTGAAGCAAATTAAAATGCTGGGCGCCCATCTGGACGCACTGGCCAAAGATGCCGCCAGCTTCAACCACCACCTGCGCAATCAGCAGCGGGCAGCCGACAATTTCAGCGGCGAACAGCGTTGACACCGGGCGCTGTCCTGCAGCGCCTCCTGCCAAATACTGGCGTTCCGAGAGTGTAATAAATCATAAATGACCTGGATCATCATCGCTGCCCTGATCGTTGTATTTATTATTGGTTACCGCATTCTGACTTCCGATACCCGCAAAGCCATTGACTCTCTGGCCCACCTGTTGAAAGTGAAACCTATGCTGATTGAATCGATGATTCAGGAGATGGGGAGCCGCAACAGCCAGACCTTTATCCGCATGCTGAACAACGGTTACACCGAAGAGATGCACCAGGCGGCCTATTTGCTGTTTATCTATCTGACCTTTATCAAACAGGCAGACGACCACCAGATTGCCCTGTGGCGGGAAACCCTGCTGCGTGCCGGTCTGTCGCCAGAGTTACATGCCGAGCACACCGAAGCCGCGCTGTTTTATTTTGCCGATCTGGATATCGATGCTTTCGAGCTGGCACAGTTCCGCCGCGCCTACAACGAGCGTTTTAACCAGGAAGCCATTGCCAATTGGTGAAGATGTCCCCCGCAGGCGGGGGAGGCATTACAGAAACATGCTGTAGATATAGCGCGAAAGCGCGTCACGCGAGCTGAAACCGTGGGGAATGCCATAACGCGCACTCGGGGTATCGCTGCTTAAATCCAGGGGAAACTCAAGGTACTGATCGCTGGTGCGTATCGGCGAGGTCGGCGTGGCGAAATGCACGCTTTTCTCTTTCAGCGCCGGGTGGATCACCAACGCGGTTCTGCCCATCCGCGCTTCACGATTCACATACACGTAGTGCTCACCCTTGCGGTAACCATAGGCTTGATCGGTGACATAATCACGCTCAAACCCCGTATTCTCCAACACTCTAGCCACTTCATCCGGCCGTAAATACATCGATTTCTCCTCTCGTTCTGGACCGCTGAGCGACCTTACCGTAATCATGAGATGAAACAATAAATTTTTCGGTATGGATGTGGGTTTAGGAATATTCCTTAACCAGGTATTTTGCCGTTTTTGCAACAACAGGCGCAGCGTCAACATCACGCCCGGAAACACCCTCAGTACCGCAAAATCAAGAGATTGACGGCACGCCCGTACGGCTCATCAACAGCATTTAGCATAGCTCCGATCCAAACCCGGCAAGGGATAACAAAGTATTATTTAAAGCCGCTGTTGTTGCCTGCGCCATTCACTTGGGCTCACACCCTGAATGCGCAAGAATTCGCGGTTAAAATTCGATTTGGTAGTGAATCCGGCCTTTTGCATAATATCAGTCACCGGCTCATCACCGGCGAGCAACCACTGCGCCGCCTGACGAATACGCAGTTGATTCACATATTGCGACACATTCATTCCCGTATGCCGATTGATAGCCTGCGAAACCCGTCGCGCCGGCAAGCCCACCTTGCGCGCCAGCCGGGCCAGATTCAGCTCAGGCTCCAGGTAGAAGTCATCTTGCCGCAGCCGTTGTTGCACCCGCTCAAACCACTCGGCCAGTTGATCCTCATCTTCCCCCCCGCTATCCGCCGTTTCCGATATGACCTCAACCGGGCTTTCCGCAGGTCGGCTACGCGACAGCACCAGGCATAGGCTCAACGCCACCAACAGATTATCGATCGTTGCCAGCCAACCGGCGTGCCGCCCGTCAAACAGGGAAAAGTCGAGCGCAATCACCCCTTCGGCTACCGCCACCATGATCAGCAAGCCCCCCAAACCGCGCCACAGTCGATAGCTCAGCCAACTTTCCGCCAGCGCCACCTGCGGCAAAGCGTTTTCACCGCGCCGCAACGCATACAGCAATGCGGCTCCATACCCCAGATATCCCCCGACAATTATGGCATCCAGCAAAAATGGCGCCGTCAGGCTGGCCAACAGCGTCAGGCACAGTGGCATCAGATGCCACAGTTCGCGCCGCCGCAAACGGCCCTGGGTACTCACCAAAAACGCGACATAAGCCAGTGAAGGGATCGCCATCGCGCCGAACGGTTGCAGCCCATTGAATTGCGTTATGCCGTAGCCATAACGGATACCCACCAGCAGGCTTTGCCACGCGCACAGCAACAACAATAGCTGAAAGACCCAGCGCCGCGCCGTTGGACGACCGAGGCGATACAGCAGCCCCAGGCACAGCATACCGAACAGAAATGTGAGAGGAATAAGCGGCATCATCAAGGTCTTGTTGTTTGCACACGGAATCAACAGTGTACTGTTAAAACAATCATTTAACGACCCGGATCGCGATCGAGGTCGCCGGATGGCGCCGCCAATGCCACCCTCTCAATCTCGATACCTTGAGGAGTGAAAATGAAAACAACCTTGTTGTTGTTGATGCTGTGGTGCGGTGCTGCGAGCGCGTCCCTCTATCAGGTCGCCACCCACGATGAAACCTTTCAGGCCGGCTCGCGTTCGTTAGTCAGCCGAATTTACTACCCCACCACCGAAACGGCTAAACCGCAGCTCATCGGTGCAAACCCGGTCTTTACCGGCATTGAGAGTCAGCCGGACGCGCCGGCAGCAAGTGGGCATTTTCCGCTGATCGTGATCAGCCACGGCAGCGGCGGCAATAACGCCAGCCAGGCCTGGCTGGCGGCAGCGCTGGCCCAACAAGGCGCGATCGTGGTGGCGGCCAACCACCCAGGCAGCACTACCGGTAACTCGGTTCCGGCTTTATCTGCCGAGCTGTGGTTACAAACCAGCGATATTTCCGCCTTGATTAGCGCCGTCACCACCGACCCTCGCTGGAAGCCGATGCTCAACCCTCAGGCGATTGGCGTTATCGGCCACTCCAAGGGCGGTTACAGCACCATTGCAGCTATCGGCGGTAAAGTCCGGCTGAGCGATTTCATCGATGGCTGCCGACAAGCACCGCAGTCGCCCAACTGTCAGTTTTATACACAAGCCAACGTCGCACTGACCAAGCTTTCCGCCAGGGCATTTGACGCCGACTACACCGACCCGCGCATTCGCTTTGCGGTGGCTCTAGATCCCGGCATGGTGCCCTACCTGCTGCCGACCAGCCTGCGTCGGCTCAGCGCACCGTTACTGATCGTCGAGCCACAGCACTTTTTGCCCGACGGCCAGGAACCCGGGCTTGGCGGTGCCACGCTGGCGGCGGATCACGGAAAGCAACCTATTCATGCACTGAGGCTATCCAGCGGCAATCATTTCGATTTCCTGCCGGTTTGTCAGCCCAAAGGCCGGCAAATCCTGGCGAGTGAAGAAGATGATGGGGCGGTGCTTTGCGCCTCTTCCAGCGAACAACGCGAAGCCGTACACCGGCAAACGCTGGCCGCCATCATGGCATTTATTCATCCGTGGCTACCCGCGCCCGCAGGAAATCGATAAACGCCCTCACCTTTTCCGGTACGTGGCGGGTGTTGGGGTATAGCGCATAAATACTCTGCGCAGGAAACTGATGGTCCGTGAGTAGCGGACACAGCTTGCCCTCGGCGAGGGCAGGCCGCACCAGCCATTCGGGCAACAGCGCCACCCCGGCACCGTGCAAAGCAAACGCCAACAGCGCCGCGGCACTGTCGCCCATCAACGTGGCGGCATCTTCCACCTTGAACAGCACCGCCTGGCGCTCAGGGGTAATGACCTGCCAACTCAGCGGCGAGCTGAGGCGACTGTGAGCAATCCACTGTGCCTGTGCCAGTTGGGCCAGAGACGCAATGGGATGGCGGGCCAGATAGGCCGGCGAGGCGACCGGCACAATAGCAAAGCTGTCGAGCAATGCTGCCCGCAGGCTGGAATCCGCCAGTTGTCCCAGCCGGATGGCCACGTCGAAACGCTCTGAAATCAAATCGGCATGATAGGAAGAGGAAACGTGCTGAATGCGCAGGCGCGGATGCAATTGGGAAAACGCCGCCAACGCCGGTACCACCACCTGAGCGCCGTATTCCGGCGTAGTCGTGATGCGCAATACGCCGCTCAGTCCATGGTGATCCCGACGTACGTCATCCAAGAGGTTTTCCGCATCCTGCAACAACCGCAGACAACGTTGATAAAAACGTTCGCCGGCGTCGGTCAGTGCCAGCCGTCGGGTGCTGCGCACCAGCAGCGACACCCCCAGTTCGCTCTCCAGCTGTTTGACATTGAAGCTGACCACCGCCTTGGTTTGTCCCAACGCCACCGCAGCTGCGGTGAAACTGCCGGCGTCCACCACGGCCACGAAGATAGCCAAACGCTGCAGGTTAAGCATGTTGTCGCCCCTTATTGTCAAAATAATTTTGACAGTGTAATCGCTCGTAGCCGATTTATCCGCACTTTCCCGCCCGTTACACTGCTGGCCTTCAACCGGAGGCACCATGCCCTATCGCATCAAAGTCGCAATCGTCTACCTGCTCGGATTTTTTGTCGATCTGATCAACATGTTTATCGCCAACGTCGCTTACCCCTCAATCGGTCATGCGCTGCAGGCTTCGGTCGGTGAATTGGCCTGGGTCAGTAACGGCTACATTCTCGGCCTGACGCTGGTGATCCCGCTCAGCGCCTGGTTAGCGCAGCGCATTGGCGGACGGCGGGTGTTTTTGCTGTCGTTAACCTTGTTTATGCTGGCAACGACGGCGGCGGGCTATGCCGATTCCATCGGCGAACTGGTTGGCTGGAGAGTGCTGCAGGGCATGGGCGGCGGGTTGCTGATCCCGATCGGCCAAACGCTGACCTACCAACTGTACCGTAGTCATGAGCGCGCGGGGCTTTCCGCCGCCATTATGCTGGTAGGCCTGCTGGCCCCGGCACTGTCACCGGCATTGGGGGGGCTTATTGTTGACCGGCTCGACTGGCGCTGGGTGTTCTTTGCCAACCTGCCGCTCGCCGCGCTGGCGCTGCTGTTGGCCGCACTCTGGCTGCGCCCTCAGGTACCCGATCCGCAACGTCGACCGCTCGAGATCAAGGGGTTGCTTAGCGCCTGTACGGCCCTGACGCTGATCTTACTGGGCCTCACCCGACTGGGGGAAAACGGGGGCCTTGCGCAAGGCGCGTTACTGCTGGCCGCAGGAGCGATCGCCTTGACCTATTTCCTGCGCCGTAGCCTGCGCATTACCCACCCTTTGCTGAACCTGCGCCTGGTTCAGGATCCGCTGTTGCGCACGTCGATAATGATTTATCAGTGCATCCCCGGCCTGTTTATCGGCGTCAGCCTGATCGCCATGCTGTATTTGCAAAATCAGTTGGGCATGCGTGCCGCGCAGGTCGGCAGCCTGATGCTGCCCTGGTCGCTGGCCTCGTTCCTGGCCATCACGTTGACCGGCAGAAAATTTAACCATTTTGGCCCGAAACCGCTGTTTATCTTCGGCTGTTTGCTGCAAGGGTTGGGCATTTTGGCGCTGTCGCAGATTGCGCACGCTGGGGATTACGGATTGCAGGTTGCGGCCTTCGCCCTGATGGGCTTTGGCGGCAGCCTGTGCAGCAGCACCGCGCAGAGCAGCGCCTTTTTGCATATTGCCGATGAGCAATTGGCCGACGCCAGTGCGCTGTGGAATATCAACCGACAGCTCAGCTTCTGCCTGGGTGTCGCCCTGCTCAGCTTGTTACTCAACCTGCTGCTGGAACATTTTACCCCCGCCGTCGCCTACAAAAGTTGTTTTTACCTGGCCGCCGCCAGCACGCTGATCCCCATGCTGCTGTGCCTGCGCATCGCAAACCGCGCCATAGTGCGCCGTCTCAATACTCAACAGGAACACCAATGAACCAATATTTTACCGAAGTGATCGACGCACACGTCGCCATTGAAAACTGGCTGGAAAAAGGGGCCGGAGATGAACAGGGGCTGTTGGCACGTTTTGATCCCGCCTTCAGCATGATCGCGCTGAACGGCAGCCGACTCGATTTTGCCGCACTGAGCGCGTTTTTCCGTGCGCATCGGGCCGCCAAACCGGGGTTGGCAATCAGCATAGAAGAGATGACGTTGGTGGCCGAATGGCCGACGGGGGCAGTGGTCAGCTATCGCGAGAAACAGAGGCTGCCTGGACAGGCGGCGACGCTGCGCAACTCCACCGTGGTGTTTGAACAAACCGAAACCGGGCTGGGCTGGCGGCACCTGCATGAAACGCCCATCGCGCAGTAATCAGAGAAAACCGTCGGCCAGAAACAGTTCCCAGGCCACGATCAGCCCACACAGGGTGACGGCGCTGAAAATCACTTCGAACAGATAGCGATTGATCATCATGAGCTAGCCCTCAAAAGAAGACACCCGGCCAAGCCGGGTGTCTCAATAACGTCGGGATGATGCGGCCCCCTCAGGCACCGCATTCCTCACTCAATTAAGCGGCTGGAGTTGCTGCTTTTTTGGTGGCTTTGTGGTGTTTTTTAGCGGCCTGAGCTTTCTGCACTGGCGCTTTTTTGTGGTGTTTTTTAGCAGCCTGGGCTTTTTGAGCTGGCGCTTTTTTGCTTACTTTGTGGTGAGTTTTAGCCGCCTGAGCTTTCTGTGCTGGAGCTTTTTTGCTTACTTTTTGGTGCTTTTTAGCGGCCTGAGCTTTTTGAGCCGGGGCTTTCTTGGTGGCTTTGTGGTGCTTTTTAGCCGCCTGGGCTTTCTGAGCTGGGGCTTTCTTGGTCGCTTTGTGGTGCGCTTTCTTATGATGAGTGGCTTTAGCAGGAGCCTTCTCAGCAGCAGCTGGCGCAGCGGTAGTGGTGGTTGCAGCCGGAGCAGCCGTTGCCGGAGCTGCCGGAGCTGCAGCAGTATCAGCAGCGAAAGCAACAGAAGACAGACCCATGGTGGCAGCAACGATCAGGGCTAATACTTTTTTCATCTTTAATTCCTCAGAGTGTTTTTTCAGTAAGCCCCGTTGGGCCGTTGAAGCAGATACTAGAGGAATCGATGAGCCGCTTCCGTGAGTGATTGGTTTCGCCGAGTAACCAAATGTACAACACAGACAGGCATCGCCGGTGACGTTATCCCACCAGGTATTTTACCGTGATCGCCGGCACATTTTGAGAAATGGTCTACACTTAAGAGACATGTGTCAAAAACGGAGAGTCGAATGTTTAAGAAATCAGAAAAAGTAGAACGCGACATTGATCAGGACGTCACTCTTTTGGCTGATACATTGGATGAGGTGCTACGTGCATCCGGTGACAAAACCAAAGAGGAACTGAAAGAGCTGCACAGCAAAGCCAAAGGCGTGTTACGCGACGCCCGTGCTCGCTTCAATGGTTCCAGCAATCTGACACAGCACGCCCGCGATGCCGTCGAACAAGCCGACAGCTACGTGCGCGACAAACCTTGGCAGGGCGTGGGGATCGGGGCCGCGGTTGGCATCGTCCTCGGCGTTCTGCTGGCCCGGCGTTAACACCCCTTGCAGTCATAAAGATAAAACAACAGATGTGCGTCTGGCCCGTGGGAAACCGCGGGCCGTTTAATTTGTGGCGTCAAACAACTCGGCTAGCCTGGCCACTGCCCGCTCAGCCTCGCTCTGCTGGGTAAAGTTGGCAAACCCCATCAGCAGGCCATCTCCCGCCGCACTGGCTATGTGCCAATCCGAAAGTGCCTGTATCGACAACCCGCGTTGCCAGGCCTCTTGCGCGATCCTCCGATCCAAGCCTTTTGCCGTCAATCGTGCCAGCAATTGAATGCCCCCGGCCTGCGACGATACCGTCAAATACTCCCCCAGCTGTCGTGCAAGCGCCTGCGCCAGCCATTCACGGCGCTGGCGATAGAGAGGCCGCATACGTTTCAGATGGCGATAGAAATGCCCCTGATGGATAAAATCAGCCACGCTGGCCTGCATCAGTGGCGGGCAGCCGCAACCGCGTAACCGGCTGCTGCGTCCAAAAGCGTCCACCTGTTCAAGCGGCACGACCAAATAAGCCATACGCAGTGCCGGAAACAAGGTTTTACTGAAAGTCCCGGCGTACAGCACCCTGCCCTGACGATCGAGACTTTTCAACGGCGGCAGCGGCCGACCATGATAACGAACCTCGCTGTCGTAATCGTCTTCAAGTATCCATGCCCCCTGCTGCTGTGCCCACTCCAGTAAGGCCATGCGCCGCGCCAGGCTAAGCGAGACGCCCAGGGGACTCTGGTGGGTCGGCGTCAGCACCGCCATGCGTGCTCGACGTGCAGCGGCAACACCGACGGCGATATTCATCCCCTGCTCATCAACCGGCACGGCCACTGGCTGCATGCCGGCGGCGCGAAATAGCGGTAGGGTCACCGGGTAGCCGGGGTCTTCCAGCCACACCTCGTCACCGGTCTTGAGTAAAGTGCCGATCACCAAATCCAGCAATGCCTGATAGCCGGCACAAATAAAAACCTGTTCCGGTCGACAATTGATACCACGCGAAAGCTGCAAATAATTCACGATCGCCGCGCGCAGCTCTGGCAACCCTTGAGTTGACGGATGAGCCATGGCCGCCAAAGGAGCAGTACGCAATTGGCGACCGACAATCCTCTGCCATAGTGCGCGCGGGAAAGCATCCAGCGCCGGCAGCCCCAATTGAAAAGGCTGCGTTGCCCCACTCGGATGCAATGGATTAGCCGCCACCGCCGGCAACACTTCCGTCGTCAATGCTGCGCGTACCGGCAGATTCTGCAGCTGCGGCGAAACATAAGTGCCAGCCTGTCCCTGGCTTTGCAGAAAACCTTCGGCGATAAGTTGGCCGTAAGCGCTTTCCACCGTGGCCCGCGCCACGCCCAGATCGCTCGCCAGCCCACGCACCGAAGGCAGCCGACTGCCCGCCAGCAGGCTTCCTTGCGCAATGGCGTCTTTAATCCGCAGATAAATCTGCCGGTACAAAGGATCTGCGAGCTGAGCATCCAGCCGCAAAGAGGAGAGAAACTGACGCATCATGGCCTGGTTAAATAATCATTTTATGGCTCTATAGCATAGTCCATATCGCCATTAAAGTAGCCTCATTATTCTGCTGTTCGCTAACTGAGGTTGACCATGATTAAGCAACGTTTGAAATATTCCGAACTCTCTCCCGCCCCTTACAAAGGCATGGTGACCGCCCTGATGGCACTGGAGAAAGGCGCGCTGGACAAGGCGACAATTGAGCTGATGTTTATGCGCGTATCGCAGATTAACGGCTGTGCCTACTGCCTGGATATGCATGGTAAAGCACTGAGAGAAAGTGGCGTTGACAACGCCAAGCTGGACCAACTTGCGGGCTGGCGCGTGAGTCATGCGTTCAGCGACCGCGAGCGCGCGGCGCTTGAGTGGGCAGACTCCGTGACCCTGATCGCCGCAACTGGCGCACCGGACAGCGCGTTTGAAGCGCTGCAGACGCACTTTAGCGAAGCGGAAATTGCCGATTTAACCTTCGCCATCAGCATCATGAACGCCTTTAACCGCCTGGCCATCAGCATGCGTCAATGACGAAACCGCACTTATCCCCCCTCTCGCCCGAGAGGGGTTTCCCGCCAACAACCGCCAAAAAAAATTTTTCCCTCTGCTTTTCCAGCCCTGATGCGGTCTCAACGTGAATCCTGCCAAAACACCATATATAGCGTGGTTGATAAATTAAATATCCACATATAGTATTTAACCCATCAACCGCAGGGAACATGTAGCGGTTGGTAACGCCGTCAGAAACGCCGTTCAATGCTCCGTTATCTGACCTGTCCGCCTTTCCTTCAGCCTAAAAGGTAAATGCGAATCATGAGCATTATTATTTACAGTAAACCGGACTGTGTCCAGTGCAACGCCACCTATCGCGCATTCGATAAACAAGGGATTGGTTATCAGGTGATCGACCTCACCCAGGATCAGCAGGCGCTGAACCATGTTAAATCCCTTGGCTATCAGCAAGTTCCGGTGATTATCGCCGGTGAAGATCACTGGTCTGGCTTCCGGCCGGACAAAATCGGCGCGCTGGCCCACGCCCTGGCGTCCTGAGGTTGCCCATGAACCCGCTGGTCTATTTCTCCAGCAGTTCGGAGAACACCCACAGGTTCGTTGAAAAACTGGGATTGCCGGCGATACGTATCCCTATCGCCGGCGCCCGCAGCAAACTGCTGATGGATAAACCCTATATTTTGATCGTGCCCAGCTATGGCGGCGGCAGCGCCGTAGGAGCCGTGCCGATCCAGGTGATCCGCTTTCTCAACGATCCACAAAATCGCGCTTTCCTGCGCGGCGTTATCGCCGCCGGGAATACCAATTTCGGCGCAGCGTACGGCATTGCCGGCGACATCATCGCCAAAAAATGTCAGGTGCCTTTTCTTTACCGCTTTGAGCTGCTCGGCACCACACAAGACGTTGCAAACGTTCGACAGGGAGTAACCGCATTTTGGCAACGACAGAACTGACCCGGCCCGCCGCAAGCGCGCTGGATTACCATTCGCTCAACGCGATGCTCAATCTTTATGATGCCGAAGGCCGTATCCAGTTCGACAAGGATCGGTTAGCAGCGCGGCACTACTTCCTGCAGCACGTGAACCAAAACACCGTGTTCTTCCATAACCTGGAGGAGAAGCTGCGCTATCTGGTGGAGGAAGGTTATTATGAACAGAGCGTGTTGGCGCAGTACGAGTTCGCCTTTATCAAACAGCTTTTCCAACAGGCCTATGCGAAAAAATTCCGCTTTGAGACCTTCCTCGGCGCCTTTAAGTATTACACCAGCTACACGCTGAAAACCTTCGACGGTAAGCGCTACCTGGAACGCTACGAAGACCGGGTGTGCATGGTCGCCTTAACGCTGGCGGCAGGTGATACCGCGTTGGCACAAGATTTGGTGGAGGAGATGATCTCGGGCCGCTTCCAGCCGGCGACGCCCACTTTCCTCAACTGCGGTAAGCAGCAGCGCGGCGAACTGGTGTCCTGTTTTCTGTTACGCATCGAAGACAATATGGAGTCAATCGGTCGGGCGGTGAACTCTGCGCTGCAACTGTCAAAACGCGGCGGCGGCGTGGCGTTCTTACTGACCAATATTCGCGAGGTCGGTGCCCCGATCAAACGCATAGAGAACCAGTCTTCAGGGGTGATCCCTATCATGAAGATGCTTGAGGACGCCTTCTCTTACGCCAACCAACTGGGCGCGCGTCAGGGTGCCGGGGCGGTCTATCTCAACGCTCATCACCCGGATATTCTGCGTTTCCTCGACACCAAGCGTGAAAATGCCGACGAGAAAATCCGCATCAAGACGCTGTCGCTGGGGGTGGTGATCCCGGATATCACTTTCGAACTGGCGAAGAATAACGAAGAGATGTACCTGTTCTCGCCCTATGACGTCGAGCAGGTGTACGGCGTGCCGTTCTCGGAAATCAGCGTCAGCGAAAAGTACCGCGAAATGGTGGATGACAAGCGCATCCGCAAATCACGCATCAATGCGCGTGAATTCTTCCAGGTACTGGCGGAGATCCAGTTTGAATCCGGTTATCCGTACATGATGTTTGAAGATACGGTCAATCGTGAAAACCCGATCGCCGGGCGCATCAACATGAGCAACCTGTGCTCCGAGATTTTGCAGGTCAACCGCGCCAGCACCTATCACGATGACTTGAGCTACGACCAGGTAGGCAAGGATATTTCCTGCAACCTCGGTTCGCTCAACATCGCCAAAACCATGGATGCCCCCGACTTTGGCAAAGCGGTCGACACCGCGATCCGTGCGCTGACGGCGGTGGCGGACATGAGCGACATTCGCTCGGTGCCGTCGATTGCCGAAGGCAACCGCAGTTCGCATGCCATTGGCCTCGGCCAGATGAACCTGCACGGCTACCTGGCCCGCGAACGCATCTTCTACGGCTCAGAAGAAGGGATTGATTTCACCAACATCTATTTCTATACCGTCGCTTACCACGCCATTCGCGCCTCTAACCGGTTGGCCATCGAGCGCGGTAGCGCATTCGGCGGCTTCGAAGAGTCGACCTATGCTTCAGGTGAATACTTCAGCAAATACACCGAACGGGAATGGCAGCCGCAAACCGAACGGGTTCGCGCGCTGTTTGCCGACGCCAATATCGCCATCCCAGGCCGCGAAGAGTGGCTGGCGCTGCGCCAGTCGGTGATGATGCACGGCTTGTACAACCAGAACCTGCAGGCGGTACCGCCCACCGGTTCCATCTCCTACATCAATAACTCGACCTCCAGCATCCATCCGATCGTGTCACGCATCGAGATCCGCAAAGAGGGAAAAATTGGTCGCGTCTATTATCCGGCGCCCTATATGACCAACGACAACCTGGAGTACTACCAGGATGCCTACGACATAGGGCCGGAAAAAATTATCGATACCTATGCCGCCGCCACTCAGCACGTCGATCAGGGGCTGTCGCTGACGCTTTTTTTCCGCGATACCGCCAGCACCCGCGACATCAATCGCGCGCAGATTTATGCCTGGCGTAAAGGCATCAAAACCATCTATTACATCCGCCTGCGCCAGATGGCGTTGGAAGGCACCGAGGTACAGGGCTGCGTGTCCTGTGCACTGTGAGGCAATCTATGAATACCCCTAAACCGGCGCAGTTGGTGCGCGCGATCAACTGGAACATCATCGAAGACGACAAGGATCTGGAGGTGTGGAACCGCCTGACCTCCAACTTCTGGCTGCCGGAGAAGGTGCCGCTGTCGAACGACATTCCGTCGTGGGCAACGTTGACGCCAAAGGAACAGCAGTTGACCATTCGGGTGTTCACCGGCCTGACGCTGCTGGACACCATTCAAAATACCGTGGGCGCGCCGGCGCTGATCGAAGATGCGATTACGCCGCATGAGGAGGCGGTGTACTCCAACATCAGCTTTATGGAAGCGGTGCATGCTCGTTCGTACAGCTCAATTTTCTCTACGCTGTGCCAGACGCCGGACGTCGACGATGCCTACCGCTGGAGCGAGGAAAACCGCGCGCTGCAGAAAAAAGCCAGCATCATTCTGGCCCACTACCGCAGCGACGATCCGCTGATGAAGAAGGTCGCCAGCGTATTCCTGGAGTCGTTCCTGTTCTATTCGGGCTTTTATCTGCCGATGTACTGGTCGAGCCGCGCCAAGTTGACCAACACCGCCGATTTGATCCGTCTGATCATCCGCGATGAGGCGGTGCACGGTTATTACATCGGTTATAAATTCCAAAAAGGATTGGAGAAGGTCGACGCGGCGCGCCGCCAACAGGTGAAAAATTTCGCCTTCGATCTGATGCAGGATTTGTACGATAACGAGGTGCGTTACACCGAAGAGCTGTACGACGGTGTAGGCTGGACTGAGGACGTGAAAACCTTCCTGCACTATAACGCCAACAAGGCGTTGATGAATCTGGGATACGAAGCGTTGTTCCCGCCGTCGATGGCGCAGGTCAATCCGGCCATTCTGTCGGCGCTGTCGCCAAACGCCGACGAGAACCACGACTTCTTCTCCGGCTCAGGCTCGTCTTACGTGATTGGTAAAGCGGTCAACACTGAAGATGACGACTGGGATTTCTGAGTGAAATCGCGGGGGCGAATCACTTCGCTCTAAACCATAACCGCTGAACGGGCGCAGGCTACCGCGCCCCTACAGTTTAGATATTTCCGGTACGCTGTCGGATGCGCTGCCAAATGGCCCGCTTTTCCTCGTCATCGGCACTCGACCAGGCGGCGATTTCCTCCAGCGTGCGCCAACAGCCCCGGCACCACGCGTTTTCGGTGTCGATCTGGCAAACATTATTGCAGGGTGAACGCACGCCATCGTCAATCTGACTGCCGGTTTTTTTTCTTCTGCTGCGGCCTACCATAAGGCGCTTCCTCCGGTGGATTTCTCGCGACAGGATACCCGATCCTGCCGCGAGAGAAACCGCCCCGGTAAAATCAGATAATGCCGCCGTTGGCCCGCAGGGTTTGGCCGTTGATCCAGGCACCGTCTGCACCGGCCAGGAATGACACTGCCGCGGCGATATCCTGCGGCTGACCCAGACGCTCCAATGGGGCCATTTTCGCCAGCCGGTCGATCAGCTCCGGCGTTTTGCCGTCCAGGAACAGCCCGGTGGCGGTCGGGCCCGGCGCGATGGCGTTGACGGTAATATTGCGCCCCCGCAGCTCTTTCGCCAGCACGCTGGTCAGCGCTTCGACGGCGGCCTTGCTGGCGGCATACATACCGTAACTCGGCTGCAGCAGCCCGACCACGCTGGATGAAAAGTTGATGATGCGCCCGTTGTCGCGCAGGCGTTTCGCCGCCTCTCGCAGCGTGTTGAAGGTCCCCTTCAGGTTAATGTCGATCAGCCGATCGACATCGGCATTGCTCATTTCTGCGACCGGAGCCAGCGCAATCACCCCGGCGTTATTCACCAGGATATCCACGCCGCCGAAAGCCTGCTCGGCTCGGTCAAACAGCTGGGCAACGGCGGCGGCGTCGCTGACGTCCGCCCTGGCACTCAGCGCCCGCCCCCCGCTTTGTTCAATTTTGCGCACCAGCTCATCGGCCAATGCCTGATTGCCTGAATAGTTGACGATCACGGTAAAACCGTCGGCAGCCAGGCGTTCGGCAATGGCCGCGCCTATACCGCGCGATGCGCCGGTGACAATAGCAACTTGCTGAGTCTTGGTGTTCATGCTCTCTATCCTCGTCGGCTATGCGCCGGCGACTTACCGGCGTGACAACATCATGCACCTTTCGCCCCGGCGAATAATCCCCTACTCTTCGTTATCACTATCCGAATTTAGCGAACAATAATCATGGACAGAATCGATGCCATGCGCTTGTTTACCCGCGTGGTGGAACAACGCAGCTTTACCCAGGCCGCACAGGATCTGAACCTGCCGCGATCGACGGTGACCGATGCCATCAAGCAACTGGAAGCTCGGCTGCAGGTGCGGTTGTTGCAACGCACCACCCGTCACGTCAGCCCAACGCTGGATGGCGAAGCTTACTATCAACGCTGCCTGACCATTCTGGCGGATATCGAAGATGCCGAGATGGCGTTTGCCGGTGCCAAACCGCGTGGGCTGCTGCGCATCGACGTGCACGGCACGTTGGCACGGCACTTTTTGCTGCCGGAACTTCCCGAATTTTTGACGCAATATCCGGATATCGAACTTTTTATGAGCGAGGGCGATCGGCTGGTAGATCCGGTGCGGGAAGGTATCGACTGCGTGGTGCGGGTCGGCAAACTGAAAGACAGCGATATGGTGGCGCGTCGGTTAGGCGAGCTTGAAGAGGTCACCTGCGCCGCCCCGGACTACCTGCAACGTTTTGGCACACCCCATTCCATCAGCGAACTTGAAGGCCACCGCATGGTGGGCTTCCGTTCCTCGGCCAGCGGCACCCTGATGCCGCTGGAATTTACTGTGGCTGGCCAGACGCAGCAGGTGACATTGCCTTGCACGGTGTCGGTCAGCGCGGCGGAAAGCCTGGTTGCTGCGGCGCGCATGGGGCTGGGGATCATTCAGGTGCCGCGTTATCACCTGCGCGACAGCCTGGACAACGGCAGCTTGCTGCCCCTGCTGCCGCAATTCCCCTCCACTCCGATGCCGGTATCATTGCTCTACCCGCGCAACCGCCAACTTTCACCGCGGGTTCGGGTCTTCATCGACTGGTTCAGCAAAGTGTTCGCCGCCCGTAACCGATAAACGCCTTACATGGCGCCATATTCCAGCGGCACCCAGTCGTAGCCTTCGCCCTGTTTATTCAGGTAACCCAGCCCGGGGAATGACAGATGCGGTCCGCCCACCAGCACACTGCGCTGAGCGCTATCACTAAACACCCGCAGCCGCTGGGCGACTGCCGCTTTGGCATCTTTATCAAAACTTATCGCGACACGCGGATGGGCGAACTGCACCGCCGCCACGTGGATCAAATCCCCCAGCAGCAACAATTTTTTGCCCTGGCTTTCCACCAGATAGATGCTGTGGCCTGGCGTATGTCCATGGGCGGCAAACGCACTGATCCCCGGCGACAGCTCACCATCATTACTGAACGTTTTAAAATGTCCGGCGGCCTGATAAGGCTTGAGCGCGGCGATAACATTCTCGAACGAGGCTTTCTCCTTCGGCGGCGCCTGTTTCAACCGACTCTCGCTAAGCCAAAAATCCGCATCCTGCTGCCCGGCACGCACCACTGCATTTGGAAAAGCAGCTTTACCGTTTTGCGTCAAACCGCCGAGATGATCCGGGTGCATATGCGTCAGGTAAATTTCATCCACCTGCTGTGGCTGATAACCGGCAGCCTTGAGGTTTACGACCAGTTTGCCCAACCCGTCCCCCAGCAGCGAACCCGCACCGGTATCAACCAGGATCAGCTTGCTGCCGGTATTGATCAGGTAGGCATTAACAGAGGTGACGACCGGCAGGCCCTGATGATGCTCAGCCAGAGCGGTCTCTATCTGCTTTGGCGAACTGTTCAGCAGCAGTCTGTCAACCGGCAAGCGGAGCACGCCATCAGACAAGGCAGTGACTTCATAGCTGCCCAGCATGATGCGATAAAAACCCGGCGTGGGGGTTTTCACCTGCGGTGCGGCGGCCAGGGTTTGCAGCGACATAACGGCCAGCGCCGCCCCCAGCAGGTAACGTTTCCAGAACATGGTGACTCCTTGTTGTCATTTGAGCGCTAAGTATTAACCCAAAGCGGAAATGACGCCTGCCGGAGGAAAAAAATGAATAAAAAAATCCCCGCGGGGGCGGGGAAAGGCAAAGAAACACTAAGGATTTTTTTGAGTTATACGAAGAATTTGGCCAGTACCAGCAAAGAGAGCGAGACATTGATCGCGCCGCCGATACGGGTAGCTATCTGAGCAAAAGGCATCAGCGACATACGGTTGCCGGCGGTGAGGATGGCAACATCGCCAGTGCCACCCTGCCCACTCTGGCAGCAGGAGACAATCGCCACGTCGATCGGGTGCATGCCAATTTTCTTGCCGACGAAGAAGCCGGTCGCCACCAGTGCAGACACGGTGCTGACGATCACCACCAGATTTTGGAAGGTGAAGGCGTTAACCAGTTCCTGCCACGGAGTGATCGCTACGCCGACGGCGAACAGAATCGGGTAGGTGACCGCAGTACGGAAGAATTTATAGACCACCTGCGAACCTTCCTGAATGCGTGGGGACACGCCATGTGCCAGCTTCACCGCCACCGCGGCGAACAGCATGCCAACCGGTGCCGGCAGGCCAATCATGCGGTGCAGCAACATCCCTACCATGTACAGCAGGATAGCCAGCAGCGCACCGCAGGCAATGGTGCTGACATCCACCTTACCGCTGATTTTTTCCACCGCGCTCATCTCGCTTTCGCCCTGCTTGCTCGGCATCAGGCTGCCTTCGCCGGTCAGGTGCGGGTAACGTTTACCCAGTTGGTTAAGCAAGCCGGCCAGAACAATGGCGGTCAGGCTGCCAAGCATGACGATAGGCAGAATGCGCCCCAAGGCTACCCCCTGCTCCATATGCAGAATCGCCGCATACCCCATCGACAGCGGGATCGCGCCTTCACCGACGCCACCGGCCATGATCGGCAAAATCAGGAAGAAGAAGATTTGGAACGGCTCCAGCCCCAACGCCATGCCCACCGCCATTCCTACCAGCATGCCGACAATCTCACCGCACAGCATCGGCGCGAAAATGCGCAGAAAGCCCTGGATCAGCACCTGACGGTTCATGCTCATAATGCTGCCAACGATAATGCAGCAGATGTAGAGATACAGAATATTGGTCGATTTATAGAATTTGGTGGTCGATTCCACCACCACGTCCGGCAGCAAGCCGTAATGCACCAACGCAGAAGGAATAAAGGTGGCGCAGATCGCCGCGGCCCCCATTTTGCCGATCAGCGGCAGGCGTTTGCCAAACTCGCCGCAGGCAAAACCAAAGAACGCCAATGTGGCAACCATGACCACGATATCGCTCGGTAATTTCCCTTCCAGGCAATCCAATAAAATAAGTACGCCGGCCAGAACAAAGAACGGCAACGGAATAATTCCTACTTTGTAATTGTCCAGTATATGCCACCATTTTTCCCGCAGCGGTATTTCAGCGGTTTTGTCTTTGGCGGCGAGGAAAGAATCATCTGTTGTGCTCATAATCTGGCCTCTTATTAGTTTGTTCAGCCATCATAGAGAAACGCACGGATTATCTGCTGTGATTTTGTTCAAAGTTAAAAAGGGTTTTTAATGGTGGTTATGGTTTCTATGGTGTTAATTAGGATTATGTAAAATTTGCCGTGGTTTTAATGGTGTTAACGTTATTTTTACTTTAAGAATTATCAGTTTTATTGCAGCTGCTGCATTACCCCCCCCGACAAGAATAATCCCGTGGCTGCGATCACAAGTTGATCCGGCGCAATATTACATTAACGGCCACTCATGATAGGGTAAGCCTTCAGGATTTATCAGGGCGAACCCCGGTCATGCGTATAAAACTCTCATTTCAAATCAAGCTATTCCTGTGCCTGGTTGCCTTCTCCTGCCTGCTGTTGACGTTTATTGGTGCTTACACCTACTACCAGCTCGATGCGCAACTGCACCGCGACCTCGGTGCACGAGCGCAGGTGCAGGCACGAGAGATTGCCCTGATCCCTTCCCTGATCACCGCAGTGGAAAAAAAAGACCCGGTTAAAATTGCAGCGCTAATGAAGAAAATTCGCGCCAGCAGCGATGCCAGCTATATCGTTATCGGCGATAAGCAAACCCGGCATCTTTATCACTCTGAATATGCCAACCGTATCGGCACGCCGATGGTCGGCGGCGATAATAAAGAGGTTCTCGAAGGCAAAAGCATTATTTCCATTCGCAAAGGCGGCATCGGCATTTCATTGCGCAGTAAAGCGCCCATTTTGGACGAAAATAATAACGTCATCGGCATTGTTTCGGTGGGTTATCTCAAATCACATATCGACAATTTAAATTCCAGAACTCTGACGCAAATTCTTGGGTCGATAGTGCTTTTATTAATCGCGCTGTTCGTATTTTCGTGGCTGTTATCGAAGAATTTAAAACGCCAAATGTTCTGGCTGGAACCGAAAGAAATTGCCCTGTTGGTACGCCAACAGAAAGCATTGCTGGAAGCAATCTATGAAGGGGTGATTGCCGTCGATCCTCAGTTGCGGATCATCACCATTAACCACGCGGCCCGCGAACTGCTGGATTTGCGTCAGCCCGCCGCCGCCCTGATGGGCAGAGAAATCGGTGAGGTGATCCAATCCCAGCCGGATTTCTTCGGCGCCTCACAGCTAGGGCATGACACCCATGACGAGGTCTGTCGCTTCAACCATGTCCGGGTTATCGCCAGCCGGGTACGCATCATGCAGGAAGAAGAGCTGCAGGGCTGGGTGATCAGCTTCCGCGACAAAAACGACATCAACACCCTGAGCAGCCAGCTTAGCCAGGTGAAGCGCTATGCCGACAACCTGCGCATCATGCGCCACGAACAGCTGAACTGGACCGCCACCCTCGCCGGCCTGCTGCATATGCAACGCTACGACGAGGCCATCCGCTATGTGGAGGCGCAATCGGAAGGTGCGCAGGAGATCCTCGACTTTATCTCACAGCGTTTCAGTTCGGCGGCATTATGCGGCCTGCTGCTGGGCAAATACTCCAGCGCGAAGGAAAAAGGCGTGGAGCTTCGCTTCGACCCGGCCTGCCAGCTGCGGCAGATCCCGGCGGCATTGAATGAAACCGAATTGATGTCGATCATCGGCAATTTGCTGGATAATGCGGTAGACGCTACGCTGCATTACGGCGCGCCCTATGAGGCGGTAGAACTTTATATCAGCGACAGCAGCAATGAACTGGTGATTGAAGTGGCCGATCGCGGCACCGGTATTGCCCCTGAGGTGCGCGATACGCTGTTCGAACAGGGCGTCACCACCAAAGATGACAAGGGTGACCACGGCATCGGCCTGCACCTGGTTGCCAGCCACGTGGCGCAGGCGCACGGCAGCATAGAAGTGTCGGACAACGATCCGCACGGCGCTATTTTTTCTTTGTTTATCCCTAAACAATCTTGAGCACCCGAATGATGCAACCAGAAGCACTGGACGTTTTGATCGTGGAAGATGAGCCACAGCTGGCGACGCTGCACGCGGAATTTATTGAGCAGAACTTTGCTCTGCGGGTGGTGGCCTATGCCGCCACGCTGGCCGAGGCCAGAGTCAAAGTCAATGCCCACCAGCCACGGCTGATCCTGCTGGACAATTTTTTGCCCGACGGCCAGGGCATTGAACTGATGGAAGAAGCGGCGGTGAAAAACCCCGGCTGTTCAGTGATTTTTATTACCGCCGCCAGCGACATGAATACCTGCAGCCAGGCGATCCGCAATGGCGCCTTCGATTACATCATTAAACCGGTCTCCTACAAGCGGCTGCGCAACTCACTGGAGCGCTTTATGCAGTTTGTGCAAACCCAGCGCACCTTCAAGGTAATCGACCAAAGCAACGTCGACGCGCTGTATAACCTGCAATCCAAGCAGTTCTCCAGCGAACCCAGCGCCAAAGGCATAGAAACCAACACGCTGGAGCTGGTGCAGGCGCTGTTTATCAAGCAACCGGAAGCTGCGCATGCGGTAGAAGACGTGGTCGAACAGGTCGGGATCAGCAAAACCACGGCACGACGTTATCTGGAATACTGCGTCGCCACCCAGTTTGTGCGCGTTGAAATGATGTACGGCAATATTGGTCATCCGCGGCGTCTGTATCGCAAGGCATAAGCTGCCATCTGGCTGTCATATTTAAGGGGTAATATAACTTCGGCGATATCCCCTCGATATCGGCACCTGTCGTTGAAAATTGATGAAATACTGATGACTTTTACCCGGCCTCTGGTCGGGTTTTTTATTGTCCGAAAACAGGCTTTGGCAGGCAAATAACAGCAATAATCCGAGCGGATTATTCTTACTTAAAACCAACCGTTTATCGGAAATATCAGTCACTGATAATTGAGCACTCACCTCATTACCATAACTAATCGAAAACTTGATGTAAATCGTCAATATCCCATTCATCGGACATTGAGGGTTGTCTCAGATATTCACTGTGTTAGGGTATAGGGGACTATTATTTTCTATTGGGAAATTTTTATCGTTTGATAATTCATCAGAGGAAACAGCAAATTGCATGGCAATTAAACTCGAAGTAAAGAACCTGTATAAGATATTTGGCGAACATCCGGATCGCGCTTTCAAACTGATTGAAAAAGGCCTGACAAAAGACCAATTGCTTGAAAAAACCGGATTATCACTGGGCGTAAAAGACGCCTCTCTGGCCATTGAAGAAGGCGAGATATTTGTCATCATGGGGCTTTCCGGTTCCGGAAAATCTACCCTGGTACGCCTTCTCAATCGTCTGATAGAACCCACCCGCGGTCAGGTGCTGATTGATGGCGAGGATATATCTAAAATATCCGACAGCGCACTGCGCGCCGTACGCCGTAATAAGATCAGCATGGTGTTTCAATCATTCGCTTTAATGCCGCATATGAATGTATTGAATAACACCGCGTTCGGTATGGAATTGGCCGGCATTCCACCGCAGGAGCGCCAGGAAAAAGCCCTGGAGGCATTACGTCAGGTCGGGCTGGAGAATTATGCCTATTCTTATCCCGATGAACTTTCCGGCGGGATGCGTCAGCGCGTGGGATTAGCCCGTGCCATGGCGAATAATCCGGACATATTATTGATGGATGAAGCCTTCTCGGCGCTGGATCCATTAATCCGTACCGAGATGCAAGATGAGCTGGTCAAATTACAGGCCCAGCATCAGCGCACCATCGTCTTTATTTCCCATGATTTGGATGAGGCAATGCGTATTGGCGATCGTATTGCCATTATGCAAGGCGGAGAGGTTATTCAGGTCGGTACGCCGGAGGAAATATTAAATAATCCGGCCAACGATTATGTCCGCACCTTCTTCCGTGGCGTCGATATCAGCCACGTTTTCAGCGCCAAGGATATCGCCCAGCGTCGTCCTGTCGCCCTTATTCGCAAAACCCCCGGTTTTGGTCCGCGTTCAGCACTCCAGCTGCTGCGCGATGAAGACCGCGATTATGGTTATGTTATTGAACGCGGGAAGAAATTTATCGGCGTGGTGTCGGTAGATTCACTCAAGCAGGCGCTGGCGGCCAACCAGACGTTGGATGACGCCCTGCTGGAAGCCCCTGCCCCGGTCCCGGCCGACATGCCGCTGAGCGAACTGATTTCATTGGTTGCCCTGGCGCCCTGTGCGGTCCCCGTGGTCTGCGAAGAAAATAACTATATCGGAATTATTTCCAAGGCCATGCTGTTGCAGGCCTTAGATAAAGAGGGCCCAGCGAATGAGTGACACTACACAGGATCCATGGGCGACTGCGCCTGCCGACCCCAGCGCCGCACCGGCGACTGACGCCGCAACATCGACAGCGCCCGCCGGCGATGCCTGGTCCAGCACACCGCCACCAGAAACCCATGACGCCGCCAATCAGGCCGCTCAGGGTGCCGACTGGCTTAACAGCGCACCGGTCCAACAGGAACATTTCAGCCTGCTGGATCCGTTCCACAAAACCTGGGTGCCGTTTGACTCCTGGGTGACCCACGGCATCGACTGGCTGGTGCTGCACTTTCGCCCGCTGTTTCAGGGCATTCGCGTACCGGTCGATTTTATTCTCAGCGGCTTTCAGCAGCTGCTGCTCGGCATGCCTGCCCCGATCGCCATTCTGCTGTTCTCGCTGATTGCCTGGCAGCTCTCCAGCCTTGGTATGGGTGCTGCGACGCTGGTCTCGCTGATTGCCATTGGTGCGATTGGCGCCTGGTCGCAAGCCATGGTGACCCTGGCGCTGGTCCTGACCGCCCTGTTCTTCTGTATCGTCATCGGTCTGCCGCTCGGCATTTGGCTGGCGCGCAGCAAACATGCCGGCAAGGTGATCCGGCCACTGCTCGACGCCATGCAGACCACGCCGGCCTTCGTCTATCTGGTGCCGATCGTCATGCTGTTCGGTATCGGTAACGTGCCGGGGGTGGTGGTGACCATTATCTTTGCGCTGCCGCCGATCGTGCGACTGACCATTCTGGGCATTAACCAAGTGCCTGAGGATCTGATCGAAGCCGCCGAATCCTTTGGTGCCAGCCCGCGCCAACTGCTGTTTAAAGTGCAACTGCCACTGGCAATGCCGACCATTATGGCCGGCGTAAACCAAACGCTGATGTTGGCGCTGTCGATGGTGGTTATCGCCTCGATGATCGCCGTTGGCGGCCTGGGCCAGATGGTATTGCGCGGTATCGGTCGTCTGGATATGGGGCTGGCCGCCGTTGGCGGGGTCGGTATCGTGATCCTGGCGATTATTCTCGACCGCCTCACCCAATCGCTGGGGCGCGATCGCCGCAGCAAAGGCATCGGCCGTTGGTATGCTCACGGCCCGATCGGGTTAGTCACCCGGCCCTTCATCAAAAAGCCTTAATCGCCCTGCCCCCGGCCAAACGTCGGGGGCACCGACAGCATTTATAAAAACGAAGGAACCACTATGCGCTCGACAGGAATTTGGGCTCTGGCCCTGACTTCATTGCTAAGCACACAGGCGTTCGCCGTCGAATTACCCGGCAAAGGCGTCACGGTAAAACCGTTGCAAAGCACCCTCGCCGAAGAAAGCTTCCAGACCGAATTGGTCAACCGCGCCCTGGTCAAGCTGGGCTATGACGTCCAGCCTACCGACGAGGTGGAATACAATATCGCCTACACCTCTATCGCTTCCGGCGACGCCACCTACATGGCGGTGAACTGGGATCCGCTGCAAACCGACATGTACCAAAGCGCCGGCGGCGACAAGAAGTTCTATCGTCAGGGTGCCTATATCACCAATGCGGCCCAGGGTTATTTGATCGACAAGAAAACCGCCGATCAATACCACATCAGCGATATCTCCCAGTTAAAAGATCCCAAGCTGGCGAAGTTGTTCGATGCCGACGGCGACGGCAAGGCCGATCTGGCCGGCTGTGAACCGGGCTGGGTGTGCGGCAACGTCATTAACACCCATATCAAAGCCTATGGCCTGAGCAACACAGTGACTCAAAACCAGGGCAATTACTCCGCCATCATCGCCGACACCCTGACTCGCTACAAACAGGGTAAACCGGTGCTGTATTTCACCTGGACGCCGTACTGGGTGAGCGATGAGCTGGCACCGGGTCGTGATGTGGTTTGGTTAACCGTACCGTTCTCCGCCAGCCCAGGTTCGTTGAAAGATAACGATACCGCCTTGCCGAACGGCAAAAATTACGGCTTTTCCGTCAACAACGAACATATCGTCGCCAACAAGCAATGGGCCGAGGCTAACCCGGCCGCCGCCAAACTGTTCGCCATCATGAAACTGCCGTTGGCGGACGTGAACGCGCAGAACCTGCGCATGCACAAAGGCGAGAACAGCGCCGCCGACATACAACGTCACGTAGACGGCTGGATCAAAGCGCATCAGGCCACTTTTGACGGCTGGATCACTACGGCTGCGGCAGCAGCGAAATAATCCCAGGGTGCCGGAAATCCCGGCTTCATAACATAAAAAGGTATTTCACTATGCGCACTACAGGAATCTGGGCGGTTGCCCTTACCACACTGATTAGCTCACAGGCGGTTTCCGCCGCCGATTTGCCCGGTAAAGGCGTCACCGTTCAACCGGTGCAAAGCACCATTTCAGAAGAGACCTTCCAGACGCTGCTGGTCAGCAAGGCGCTGGAAAAGCTGGGCTATGACGTTAAAGACACCCGGGAAGTGGACTACAACGTCGCCTACACTTCCATCGCCTCCGGCGACGCGACCTTCCTGGCGGTTAACTGGGATCCGCTGCACGCCGATCAATACAAGGCCGCAGGCGGTGACGCCAAATTTTACCGTGAAGGGGTTTACGTCAACGGGGCGGCACAGGGGTATCTGATCGACAAGAAAACCGCCGATAAATACCACATCACCAACGTTGAACAGTTGAAAGATCCCAATATTGCCAAGCTGTTCGATACCAATGGCGACGGCAAGGCCGACCTGACCGGCTGTACGCCAGGCTGGGGCTGCGAGGCGGCCATTAACCATCACATCAAAGCCTACGGCCTGGAGAAAACCGTCGAGCACAACCAGGGCAACTACGCGGCGATGATTGCCGATACCATTACTCGCTACAAAGAAGGTAAGCCGGTGCTGTACTACACCTGGACGCCGTACTGGGTGAGTGACGTGCTGGTGCCGGGCCGCGACGTTGTTTGGTTGCAGGTGCCGTTCTCCGCCATGCCGGGCGAGCAGAAAAACCTCGATACCAAGCTGCCTAACGGCGCCAACTATGGTTTCCCGGTCAACACCATGCGCATCGCCGCCAACAAGCAGTGGGCCGAAGCCAACCCGGCGGCCGCCAAGCTGTTTGCCATCATGAAGCTGCCGATTGCCGACGTGAATGCGCAGAACCTGCGGATGCATGAAGGCCAGGCCTCCGAAGCCGATATCCAAAACCATGTAAATGGCTGGATCAAGGCGCATCAGGCCACCTTCGACGGCTGGGTGAAAACCGCCGCGGAAGCCGCGAAGAAATAATCACCCTGGGCGCGGCAGCCTGTCGCGCCCTATTCGCTGATTTCAATCCCGCTAAACTGTAAAAAACGCTCGGCGGTCCGTGGCAGCGGCTGTGGCCAAACGCAGTACACCTGACGCCGTGGACCATCTTCTATCGGAATCGACACCAGCGTGCTCAAGCGCTGCGCCGTCGAAATCGGCACAATGCCCGTCGCCAACCCACGGCGTACCAAATTCTCCAGCCATTCGATATGGTCAATCTCAAAACTGACGTGACGTTTGATGCCTGCCGCCTGAAACGCGCGGTCGGTCTGGCGCCGGGCACCGGTCCCGCTGTAAAAGTCCACCAGCGGCACTTCCGACAAGGTTTGCAAATTCACGCGTTCCCGACTGGCTAACGGGTGTTGTGGTGACACCAACGCCACCAGTGGCTCGTCGGTCAGTTGCCGATGGGACACCGGCAGCATATCGATATCCCCCGGCCAGAGGCCGACAAACGCCACATCGGTCTTTTGCTGACGAACGTCTTCCAACAACTCTTCACTCATGCCCACGTACAGCCGGATATTCACTGCGGGATAATGGCGGTGAAAGTTACCCAATTTTTCGGTCAGATCAATCGCGTTTATGGTGGAAATTGTGCCGATGGTCAGGGTACCGGAAACCGTGCCGCTGGCGGCGACAACCTCTTCCACCAGCATCTGTTTTGCCGCCAGCAGTCGCTGCGCCGGTTGAATAAATGCCTGCCCGGCGGTGGTCAACCTGACCCGGCGCGAAGTACGCTCAAACAATGCACAGCCCAGCTCCTCTTCCAATTTGGCGATCTGGTGGCTGAGCGCCGATTGCACCGTATGACAGCGCTGCGCCGCCCGGGTAAAACTCTGCTCTTCGGCAACCGCCAGCGCAAAACGAATCTGTTTCAGGTTCATTCATTTATCTCTAAATGAGATTAATCAGATGAAAATTATACATTGGTTTAACCCGCTGTCCTGCCCGATACTTGCACCACTTTTTCTTGTGATTGAAACCAATGAGCCAACAAAATTCACCTCCAGGCCTCAGCCCGGCACTGATTGTGCTGATCGCCATCGCCACCGGTTTGGCCGTCGCCAGTAACTACTACGCGCAGCCACTGCTGGAAACCATCGCTCAAAACTTTGGGCTATCGGTCAATCAGGCCGGTTTTATCGTCACCGCCGCCCAAATGGGCTACGCCGTAGGCCTGCTGCTGCTGGTGCCGCTCGGCGATATGTTTGAACGTCGTGGGCTGATCGTCTTTATGACGCTGCTGGCCGCCGGAGGCATGCTGATCACCGCCAGCTCCACCACGCTGCCGATGATGATCCTGGGGACTGCCCTCACCGGGTTGTTCTCGGTAGTGGCGCAAATTTTGGTGCCGTTGGCCGCTACGCTGGCACACCCGGAAAAACGCGGAAAAACCGTTGGCATCATTATGAGCGGCCTGCTGCTCGGCATTCTGCTGGCACGTACCGTAGCGGGCGCACTGGCATCGTTCGGCGGTTGGCGCACCATTTACTGGGTGGCCAGCGTGCTGATGATCCTGATGGCGTTGATCTTGTGGCGCGCGCTGCCACGTTACAAACAGCACTCCGGACTGAATTACCCTCAGTTGCTGAAGTCTATTTTCACCCTGTTTTGCGGATCACCGCTGCTGCGAACCCGTGCAGTGCTCGGTGCGCTGTCCTTTGCCAACTTCAGCGTGCTCTGGACCTCAATGGCCTTCCTGTTGGCGGCCCCGCCTTTTGGTTATTCCGAAGGGGTCATCGGCCTGTTCGGGCTGGTGGGGGCCGCCGGAGCGTTGGCCGCCTCCCGTGCCGGGCATTTGGCGGATCAGGGCAAGGCGGGATTAACCACTACGGTAGGCCTGGTACTGCTGCTGCTGTCGTGGATACCTATCGCTTTCGCTAAACAATCGCTGTGGGCCCTGATCGTCGGCATTCTGATCCTCGATCTGGCCGTGCAGGCCGTGCACGTTACCAACCAGAGCGTGATTTATCGCATTATGCCGGAAGCACGCAATCGCCTGACGGCCGGCTACATGACCAGCTATTTTATCGGCGGCGCTCTGGGTTCGCTGCTGTCTGCCTCAGCCTATCAGCACGCGGGGTGGACAGGGGTCGCTGCAGCAGGGGGCATTTTGTGCCTGTTTAACCTGCTCACCTGGTGGTTGGGCAAGCGCCATGATCCCCAGGGACCGGCGGCCATCTGATTAGCACGCGAATAGTCATAGCGGAAATTTATTAGCGGCGCAGGGTATAAACATTACTTACTCTCTGGTAATGTTCTGGGGATAAACTATTGGTTCCCTATATACCCTGCGATTCAAATACATTATGCAAAGCCAAGCTGCAGAAAGTATCAATCCCCCAGCCGTCAGTTCCACCTTCACCCACGGCATTGTCGACAGTCTACCGATCGTTATCGGCTATGTGCCGGTGGCTTTTGCGTTTGGCCTTAGCGCCGTTAAGCTGGGGTTCTCCCCGCTAGAGAGCATTTTCTTCTCCTGCATCATCTATGCGGGCGCCAGCCAGTTCGTGATCACCGCCTTGTTAAGCGCCGGTATGTCACTGTGGGTTTCCGCGCTGACCGTGATGGCAATGGATATACGGCACCTGTTGTATGGTCCTGCTTTGCGCCATCGCATCGTCTCGCGCATGTCGGGCGGCAAAACTGCGCTCTGGGCCTTTGGCCTGACTGATGAAGTGTTCGCCGCCGCCACCGCTAAATTGATGCGCAATAACCGCAGTTGGAGCGAGAACTGGATGATCGGCATCTCGCTTTGCTCCTGGCTGTCTTGGGTCGCAGGCACCGCGCTGGGTGCCGTGTTCGGCAATGGGCCACTAGAGCAGTTCCCGGTGATTGAAGCCTCATTATCCTTTATGTTGCCGGCGCTGTTCCTCAGCTTCCTGCTGGCGGCATTCAAACGCCCGCAAAGCCTGACCATCGCCGCCGCGCTGGCCGGTGCGCTGCTTGGCGTAGTGCTGTTCTCTATCCCAGTGGCCATTTTGGCCGGCATCAGCGCCGGTTGTATCGCAGCCCTGTTCCAACCCTCGGCAACGGAGTCCATTGATGAACACTGATGTGCTGGTGATCGGCCTGGTGGTCGGCTGTGCTAATTATCTGTTCCGCTACTTACCCTTGCGTTTGGCGCCTGCGCGGGCACAACCGGGAATCAAACGCGGTAAAACCGCACTGTTACTCGACAGCATCGGCATCGCCTCAATCTGCGCGTTGCTGGTGGTTTCTAGCACCCCGGTAGTGATGCGTGAACCGGACAAGCTGTGGCCCACTTTGGTCGGTTTCGCCGCGCTGGGCCTGTGTTTTTACCGAACCAAAAGCATCATTTTGTCGACGCTGATTGGCGCGGCATCCTTTGGTATTACATTAAAGTTATTTATGATTTTCAGTCAGGGTAACCTTTAATCTTAGGCAGCACGTCGCATTAACCCTTTTGCTTAAAGTGGGTTTATTGACAATCCGCTGACAAATGACACGAATTGCTAAATTAATCACCCTGCTGAACATTTACATTATTAATCACTATCGTTACTATCTCGGACGAAACTAATGAGGCCCAAAATTATGGAAAGCTCGTTTGCTCCCATTGAACAAATGCTTAATTTCCGCGCCAAGCGTCAGAAAGATTTCCCTTATCAGGAAATCCTGCTGACCCGCCTGTGCATGCACATGCAAAGCAAGCTGCTGGAAAACCGCAATAAAATGCTGAAAGCACAAGGGATTAACGAAACATTGTTTATGGCGCTGATTACCCTGGATGCGCAGGAAAGCCACAGCATTCAGCCTTCTGAGCTAAGCTCTGCCCTGGGCTCGTCACGGACCAATGCTACGCGCATTGCCGACGAACTTGAGAAACGCGGTTGGATTGAACGCCGTGAAAGCGACAACGATCGTCGCTGCCTGCACCTGCACATGACGCCGCAGGGAGAAGAGTTTCTCAATCAATTGCTGCCGCCGCAGCACAAGTGTCTGCATTTCCTGTGGTCCACGCTGAACGATGATGAACAGCAACAGCTTGAAAAGCTGACGCGTAAGCTGTTGACGCGCCTGGACCAGATGGAAGTTACAGAACAGTTATCCCAATAATTTCTGTTCAGGTACATACATACTATGCGATCCCCATTTAACTGGAGATTCACCCCACTGTTCGCCGTATTACTGCTGGCCGGGTGTGCGTCTACCGATAATATTGCCCCGCAATCCACCCTGATGGATCCGCAGGCTCTGCAGCTTGCGCAGCCGAAGGTCAGCTCGTTGAACGTCAGCCCGCAGTGGTGGCGCGCGCTTAACGACCAGCAACTTGACGCGCTGATGACCCAGACGCTGCAAAGCTCCCCTTCGCTGCGACAGGCAGCGGCACGCGTACGCGAAGCACAAAGCGTAATGGGGGAAGCCAGCGCCGCCAACGGGCCGAATCTGGATCTCAACGCCAGCAGCAATCGCCAGAAAGTGCCGCAAAACGTGAACCTGGGGCTGGGGTATCCTCATCAACCGATCTACGAAACCTCCAACTCGCTGGGGCTGAACCTGGCCTATGAATTCGACTGGTGGGGCAAATACCGCAACCAGGTCAACGCCGCCAAGGCACAGGTCGATGCGGCCCGCGCCGAGCAGGAACAGGCCGCGTTGACGCTGACCAGTTCGGTAGCCTCCGCCTATTACCAGTTGCAAAGCAATTTCGCGCTGGAAAAGCTGTTGCAGCAGGAAGTGGACAACAACCAACGCCTGGCGGACTTGCGCCAACAGCAATATAAGGCCGGCATCACCGGCGTTGATGTTCCGCAACAAACCCAGGCGCAAGCCGACGGCGCCAAGCAGCAGATCCTGCAATTGCAATCGCAGATTGAACAGCTCAGACACCAACTGGCTGCGCTTGCAGGCCAGGGCCCGAACGCCATGCAGCACCTGCGCCCGGTGGCCCTTCCCGCCAGCAATTTAATGGCGCCAAAAGGTGAACTGACCGCCGATCTGCTCGGTAAACGTCCGGATATCGCCGCACAGCGTCAGTTGGTGGAGTCCTATAACCAGCGCGTCAACGCCGCCCGTAAAGAATTTTACCCCAGCCTGACCATTTCAGCCTTTGCCGGCCTGACCACCACCAACACCAGTGGGACCAGCCCGAATCTGTTTGAAGCGGCCAGCCAGGCCTGGAACGTGATGCCGGCAATTTCATTGCCGATCTTCCACGCCGGTGCGCTGCGCAGCAAGCTGGGTGAGGAGTCCGCGCTGTATGACCAAGCGGTGGAGTCCTATAACCAAACCATCCTGAATGCCGTGCAGGAAACCGCCGATGCCATCACCGTCCAACAAAGCACTGCGCAACAGCAGCTGCAGGCGGCATCTGCGTCCGAATCGATGCAACAGGTGTACCGCGTCGCTAACGCTCGATACCAGGCAGGGATTATCGGGCGCGACCAGTTGTTGACCAGCCAAACGCAGCTTTTGCAGCAGCAGCAGGCGGAACTGAATGCCAGCAGCAATTTGCTGCAGGCGAAGATAGGACTGATCCGTGCGCTGGGCGGTGGCTATCAGGCCCCGGCCGCTACGGGTTCAAAAGCATAATAAAATAGAGAGCTTGGAGAACACCATGAGCGCAAGCGCGGAGACTCAAAACCCGCAGCAACCGGCAGGTAAAAAGAAGCAGCGTAAATTTTGGCTGCTGCTGCTGACGGTTATTTTCATCGTTATTGGGGTGGCATATTTAGTCTATTGGTTCCTGGTGTTACGTCATCATCAGGAAACCGACGACGCCTATGTTTCCGGTAACCAGGTCCAGATCATGGCCCAGGTGAACGGCAGCGTTAACCGCGTCAACTTCGACAATACCGACTATGTGAAACAGGGTGACGTGTTGGTTACCCTGGATCCGACCGATGCCGAACAGGCGCTGGAACGCGCCAAAACCGGCCTGGCCAATAGCGTGCGTCAGACCCACCAGCTGATCATCAACAGCAAGCAGTATCAGGCCAATATTGCCCTGCGCAAGTCTGACCTGAGCAAGGCTGAAAACGATCTGAAACGCCGCGTCGTGCTCGGCAGCGTTGACGCTATCGGCCGTGAAGAGCTGCAACATGCTCGCGATGCAGTCGACAGCGCCAAGGCGGCGTTGGAAGTGGCGGTGCAGCAATACAACGCTAACCAGGCGATGGTATTGAATACCCCGCTGGAGCAGCAGCCGGCCATTCAACAGGCCGCAGCGCAAATGCGTGACGCCTGGCTGGCATTGCAACGGACCAAAATCATCAGCCCGATCACCGGTTATGTCTCACGCCGCAGCGTACAGGTTGGCGCGCAAATCGCCGCCGGTTCCCCGCTGATGGCAGTGGTGCCAGCCGATCACATCTGGGTTGATGCCAACTTCAAAGAAACCCAAATCGCCAATATGCGTATCGGCCAGTCGGCTACCGTAGTCAGTGACATTTACGGTGATGACGTGGTGTACAACGGTAAAGTGGTCGGTATCGATATGGGTACCGGCAGCGCCTTCTCACTGCTGCCTGCGCAGAACGCCACCGGTAACTGGATCAAGGTGGTTCAGCGTCTGCCGGTACGTATAGAACTGGACGCCAAGCAAATCGCCGATCATCCGCTGCGTATCGGTCTGTCGACCCTGGTTAAAGTTGACACCACCAATCTGGACGGCCGCGTGCTGTCTGACGTGGTGCGCGACAAACCGCTGTACCAAAGCGACGCCCTGGCGTTGAACCTGGCACCGGTTAACCAAATGATCGCCGACGTGATCCATGCGAATGCCGGTTAAGCGCGCGGGAGGCTACCTTGGCACAGAAACCGCTTGAAGGTGCTCAGCTCGCCTGGATGACGGTCGCGCTTGCCCTGGCGACCTTTATGCAGGTGCTGGACTCCACCATTGCCAACGTGGCGATCCCAACCATTGCGGGTAACCTCGGGTCTTCCAACTCGCAGGGAACCTGGGTGATCACCTCGTTTGGCGTGGCGAACGCCATTTCCATCCCGATCACCGGCTGGTTGGCAAAGCGCATCGGTGAAGTGCGGTTGTTCCTTTGGTCCACCGCGCTGTTCGTACTCGCCTCCTGGCTGTGCGGCATTTCCAACAGTCTGGGCATGCTGATCTTCTTCCGCGTGATCCAGGGTGTGGTCGCGGGGCCGTTGATCCCGCTGTCGCAGAGTCTGTTGCTGAACAACTATCCGCCCGCCAAGCGAGCGATGGCCCTGGCACTATGGTCGATGACGGTGATCGTTGCGCCCATTTTCGGGCCTATCCTCGGCGGTTATATCAGTGACAACTATCACTGGGGCTGGATCTTCTTCATCAACATCCCGATCGGTGCCGTGGTGATCCTGGTGGCGATGTCGACGCTGAAAGGCAGGGAAACCAAAACCGAGATCAAACCGATCGATACCGTCGGTCTGGTGCTGCTGATCGTCGGTATAGGATCTTTGCAAGTGATGCTCGATCAGGGCAAGGAGCTCGACTGGTTCAACTCGACCGAGATCATCGTTCTGACGGTGGTGGCGGTGGTGGCGCTGCTGTTCCTGATTGTCTGGGAACTGACGGACGACCACCCGGTGGTGGATTTGTCACTGTTCAAATCGCGCAACTTTACCGTCGGCTGCCTGTGTATCAGCCTGGCCTACATGCTGTACTTCGGCGCCATTGTGCTATTGCCGCAGTTGCTGCAGGAGGTTTATGGCTATACCGCCACCTGGGCAGGGCTGGCTTCGGCGCCCGTCGGGTTGATACCGGTATTGCTGTCGCCGATCATCGGCAAGTTCGGCAACCGGCTCGACATGAGACGATTGGTGACCTTCAGTTTCATTATGTATGCGGTGTGCTTCTACTGGCGCGCCTATACCTTTGAACCGGGAATGGACTTTGGCGCCTCGGCCTGGCCGCAGTTTATTCAGGGCTTCGCCATCGCCTGCTTCTTTATGCCATTGACCACCATTACGCTGTCCGGCCTGCCGCCGGAGCGCATGGCGGCGGCATCGAGCCTGTCGAACTTTACTCGAACACTGGCGGGGTCGATCGGGACATCGATCACCACGACCTTGTGGACCCAGCGAGAATCGCAGCATCACTCGCAGCTGACGGAGTTTGTGAATCCTTACAACCCACAGTCGCAAGAGATGTACCGGCAGTTGGAACAAATTGGCATGAGCAAGCAGCAGGCTTCGGCCTACATCGCCAACGAGATCACCGCGCAGGGGCTGATTATCTCCGCCAACGAGATCTTCTGGCTGTCGGCCGGGGTGTTCCTGGTCCTGCTGGTGCTGGTCTGGGTGGCGAAACCGCCGTTCAGCTCCGGCGGTGGGGGCGGCGGCGCTCACTAAACCAGAGAAAGCAAAACGGGCGCCCAGAGGCGCCCGTTTTTTATTTATACCGTTGCAGCCAGGCGACGGATATTAAGCCTGGTTTTGACGCCACCAATCGGCCAGCAAAATGCCGGTCGCGACTGATACGTTCAGGCTTTCTACCTTGCCGGTACCGCCGATAGACACGTTCATATCACCCTGCTGCCAGGCGCTGTCGCTCAGGCCATCACGCTCCTGCCCCAACACCAGCACCATTTTGGCCGGCAGCTTAGCCTGTGCCAATGGGGTGCCTTTATGGCTAGATGTGGTCACGATGGCGTAACCGGCCTTGCGGAAAGTATCCAGCACCGACAGGAAGTCATCTGCGCTGATCGCCTTGATGTGTTCCGCGCCGCCTTCTGCGGTACGTACCGCCGCACCGGACTCCAGCAATGCCGGATCCTGCAACAGAACGCCATTCACGCCAAAGTGTGCGCAAGAACGGACGATAGCGCCCAGGTTGTGCGGGTTGCCCACCTCTTCCAATGCCAGCACGCAGTCTTTCGCCGGTACTTCTTTCAGATAGGTTTGCGCATCCAGGCCCTGACGTTTTTTGATCAGGAAGCATACGCCGCCGTGGTGCTCGGTGCCGGACGCTTTGGCCAGCTCTTCTTCATCTACCACGTGGTAGGCTTTGCGGTTGGCTGCCATCCAGCGCAGCGCTTCACGAAAACGCGGCGTGACCGACTGCACGAACCAGGCGCGGACGATCGCGTCCGGACGACTGGTAAACAGCGCCTGACAGGCGTTTTCACCGTACACGCGGGTTTCTTCCGCACGCTGGCGACGCAGTTGCTCTGGATCGATAAAGCTTTTGCCGCTGATGCCACCGTGATCGAACGCCGGCTCTTCTTCCGGACCACGAGACACGGTTTTCCATGGCGAATCATAACCGCCACGGTCTTCAGTACGCGCTGGACGGCGAGGACGATCGCTTTCACTGCGGCGGGAATCAGAGCCAGAGCCACGGCGATCGTTGTTACCGCGCGGCTTGTCCTGACCGGTACGGCCCGAAGAGCGAGCACCGTCTGCCGGACGGCCTTTACCGGCCGGACGCTTATTCTTGTTACGGTCGTCGCCGTTACTGTCGTCGTCACTGCGGACGTACATCACTTTAACTTTACCGTTCTTGCCACTAAATGAATCGTTCATTTTCTTCTCCACCAACGCGCAGGGCGCGAAGATTACCTGATGTTGGGGTGCTAAGCCACCTACTTGCGCTAAAAGCTAACAACTATCGTATTCATTGAACAAACCTCTTTGTTCATTGACGCGCTTTTAACGATAATAAGCAGCATTAAAGATACATCTCCGCAACCCGAATGCGGTATGTCGTGCTTTCCCAGTATCCGAGGTCATCATGAATACAGTTTGTCCCGCTTGTAATGCCACCAACCGCGTACCTGAAGATCGTGTGGCTGACGGCGCAAAATGCGGCCGTTGCGGCCATGCGCTTTTTGACGGTGAAGTGATCAATGCCACCGCCGCGACACTGGACGCGCTGCTGCAGGATGGCCTGCCGGTGGTGGTCGACTTTTGGGCACCGTGGTGTGGTCCTTGCGTCAGCTTTGCGCCGATCTTCGAAGACGTTGCCGAAGAGCGCGCCGGTAAAGTCCGCTTCGTAAAAGTGAATACCGAGGCTGAACCGGAACTGAGCGCCCGTTTCCGCATCCGCAGTATCCCGACCATTATGCTCTTCCGCGACGGAAAAATGGTCGACATGCTCAATGGCGCCATGCCGAAAACGCCGTTTGATAACTGGCTCAATGAACTAGTTTAACGCAGAAAGTCCAGGCGGTGTTGCCCATTATCAATGACACCGCCGCATTTCAAACCGGCCCGAACGCTCCCGTCGGGCTTTTTTCTGCGTTACAATGGCGTTTTTTCCCCGGGATCTTTATGACCGACAACGCCGTACTTCGCCTGCGCCAGTTTCGCCTGGAACGATCAACCCGCCCTTTTCTGGCGCGTGGCAACCGCATTACGCGTTGTCAGGGGTGTCTGCTGCCACAAAAAAATTGCCTGTGTGACACTATCCAGCCGCAGCCGGCCGCCAGCCGTTTTTGCCTGATCATGTTTGGCGCAGAACCGCTCAAACCAAGCAATACCGGCAGATTGATCGCCGATATTCTGCCGGATACCCAGGCGTTTCTCTGGTCGCGTACCGAGGTTGATCCTGGCCTGCTGGCGGCGATTAACGATCCCGAACGTCAGCCTTACGTGGTGTTTCCCGCATCTTATGCCGCCCCTGAACGACCGGTATTCAGCGAACTGCCCGTCGGTGGCAAACCGCCGCTGTTTATTATGCTCGATGGCACCTGGACCGAGGCGAGCAAGATGTTCCGCAAAAGCCCGTACCTCAATCAGTTTCCGGTGTTTTCGCTCAATGTTACCGCTGCCTCAAATTACCAACTGCGTGAAGCCAGCCGCACCGAGCAGCACTGCACCGCGGAAGTGGCGACAGCGCTGTTGCAACAGGCCGGTGATACCGCCGCGGCCGACGGCCTGGCTGAGCATTTTCGCTACTTCCGTCAACAGTATCTGGCAGGGAAACCTACTCGCCCGGAGGCACCGGTCACAGCAAAGCCGTTGTAAAACGCCTAGAATCAAGGCGGTAATGTTGCCTATAGCCAATAGCATTCGAAAGACAGGTAGGCGGCAACTGAACGCATCCCAGGGAGCTTAGTTAACTAAGTGACCAGGGTGAGAGAGGGCAGCCAACACCCCTGTCTTTTGAAGGATAACGGATATAAAGGAGCCGTGCATGAGCCAGCGAGGGTTAGAAGCGCTTTTACGTCCTAAATCGATTGCCGTTCTCGGCGCTTCACAGCAGCCTGGCCGCGCCGGCAACCTGATGATGAGCAACCTGCTGGCCGGCGGCTTCAACGGGCCGGTCATGCCCGTCACGCCGCGTTATAAGGCGGTATGCGGAGTCATGGCCTACCCGGACGTCGCCAGCCTGCCGCTCAGCCCCGATCTGGCCATACTGTGTACCCATGCGCATCGCAATCTGGCCTTGATTGAGGATTTGGGCAAACGCGGCTGCAAAACGGCCATTGTGCTCTCCTCGCCGCCAGAACAGTTCGCCGAGCTGAAAGCCTGCGCGCAGCGTTATTCGATGCGCCTGCTGGGGCCGAACAGCCTGGGCCTGCTGGCCCCCTGGCAAGGCATCAACGCCAGTTTCTCGCCGGTACCGATCCTGAAGGGCAAGCTGGCGTTTATTTCCCAGTCCGCCGCGGTGGCCAATACCATTCTCGACTGGGCACAGCAACGCGAAGTCGGCTTTTCCTATTTTATCGCGCTGGGCGACAGCCTGGATATTGACGTCGACGACCTGCTGGATTTTCTGGCGCGCGACAGTAAAACCAGCGCCATCCTGCTGTATCTGGAAAACATCAGCGATGCGCGCCGCTTTTTATCTGCCTCGCGCAGTGCTTCGCGCAACAAACCCATTCTGGTAGTCAAAAGCGGACGCAGTCAGCAGGCCCAGCTGTTGCTAAACAGTCAGCAGGGGCTGGATGCCGCTTACGATGCCGCAATCCAACGCGCCGGTTTACTGCGCGTACAGGATACCCACGAGCTGTTCTCGGCAGTGGAAACGCTGAGCCATATGCATCCGTTGCGCGGAGAGCGGTTGATGATCGTCAGCAACGGTGCGGCACCGGCGGCAATGGCGTTGGACGAACTGCTGGGACGCAACGGCAAGCTGGCGCCGCTGGGAGACGAGATCCTGGCGCAGTTGGGTGACGCCTTGCCCGACTTTATACGCGCCGGCAACCCGATTGACCTGCGAGACGATGCAACACCGCAGCGCTATCTGGCGGCGGTCAAGACCCTGCTCGACAGCCACGACTACGACGCTTTATTGCTGATCCACGCACCTAGCGCGGCAGCCCCAGGCACCCTGACCGCCGAACGTATTATCGAGGCCGTGCGTCAGCACCCGCGTGGCAAACGCGTGACTTTGCTGACCAACTGGTGCGGCGAGTACTCTTCGCAAGAAGCCCGCCGGTTATTTACCGAAGCCGGTATTCCCACCTACCGAACGCCGGAAGGTGCAGTAACCGCGTTTATGCATATGGTGGAATATCGCCGTAATCAGAAACAGCTTAAAGAAACCCCGGCGCTTCCGGTCGGTTTGACGGCCAACACCGCCGACGCTCACCGATTGATTCAGCAGGCGCTGGCGGAAGGCGCAACGCAGCTCGATACCCACGAGGTACAGTCGATTCTAAAGGCCTATGACCTGACGACGCTGCCTACCTGGATTGCCGAAGACAGCGCCGAAGCCGTGCATATTGCCGAGCAAATTGGCTATCCGGTGGCCCTGAAGCTGCGCTCCCCCGATATTCCGCACAAGTCTGAAGTTCAGGGTGTAATGCTCTATTTGCGCACCGCTACCGAGGTACAACGCGCCGCTGAGGCAATTCTCGACCGCGTTAAACGTACCTATCCACAAGCGCGCATTCACGGCCTGCTGGTTCAGAGCATGGCCAACCGCGCCGGAGCGCAGGAGCTTCGTATCGCGGTGGAGCAAGATGCCATTTTCGGCCCGCTGATCATGCTGGGTGAAGGCGGTATCGAATGGCGCCAGGAAAATCAGGTCGCCGTAGCGCTGCCGCCGCTGAATATGGCGCTGGCACGTTATCTGGTATTGCAGGCGGTGAAAGGCGGAAAAATTCGCGGCCGCAGCGCTTTACGACCGCTGGATATCCCTGGACTGAGCCGCTTGCTGGTGCAGGTGTCCAATCTGATCCTCGACTGCCCGGAAATTACCCGTCTGGATATCCACCCGGTTCTGGCCTCTGGCAGCGAATTCACCCTGCTCGACGTTTCCATGCAGCTTGCTCCGTTCGAAGGTGATCCGCAGGCACGGCTGGCGATCCGTCCTTACCCTCATGAGCTGGAAGAAACCATCGGATTGAAAGACGGCTCGCAATGCCTGTTCAGGCCAATCCTGCCAGAAGATGAACCCGCGCTGAAACACTTTATCGATCGCGTGACCAAGGAAGATCTCTACTATCGCTACTTCAGTGAGATCAACGAGTTTACCCATGACGATTTGGCTAACATGACGCAGATCGACTACGATCGGGAGATGGCTTTTGTCGCGGTGCGGGATGACCAAATCATTGGCGTAACACGAGCCCTCTCCGACCCGGATAATACCGACGCGGAATTTGCCGTGCTGGTGCGTTCAGATCTGAAAGGGCTCGGTCTGGGGCGTCAACTGTTGGAAAAAATGATTGCCTATGCCCGCGCCCACGGGTTGGCCCGCCTGACCGGCATCACCATGCCTAATAACCGCGGAATGATAGCGCTGGCGCAACGGCTGGGCTTTGGCATCGATGTGCAGCTTGAGGACGGTATCGTCAATTTGACCCTGCCGCTGCAGGCGGAAGAAGCGCAGTGACCTGTGTCGCAATGCGCTACGAATCCACCACTTAACGCCAAAACATACGCACAATCGGGACAACTAGTGGTATTATCGCCCGATTATTCGATTTACTGTTTTCCCGTATTTGGCGTTCCGGCCATCTAATCATGAGAGAAGAAGCGCACTGTGATGTTGTCAAAATTTAAACGTAGCAAACATCAACAACACCTTGCACAACTGCCCAAACTCCCCCAGACGGTAGCTGATGTACGTACTTTGTACACACCGTCTGATTACCGTGCCACGCTGCTGGAATTGATCGCTAACGCCACCCAACGCATTTATCTGGTCGCTCTGTATCTGGAGCATGACGACGCCGGACGCGATATTCTCAACGCGCTTTATCAAGCCAAGCAGCGGTGCCCGGCGCTGGAGATTTGCATTCTGGTCGACTGGCATCGTGCCCAGCGTGGGCGCATCGGCGCCGCGGCCGCCAATACCAACGCCGATTGGTATTGCTCAATGGCAGACCAGCACCCAGAGCTTGCCGTGCCAATCTACGGCGTGCCGGTGAATACCCGCGAAGCCCTGGGCGTGTTGCACCTGAAAGGTTTTGTGATCGACGATACCGTGGTTTACAGCGGTGCCAGCATCAATGACGTTTACCTGCATCAGCATGAGAAATACCGCTACGATCGTTACCAGTTGATCACCAATGGCGAATTGGCCAATACCATGATCGATTACATCAAGCAGCACCTGCTGACCGCCGGTGCCGTGCAACGTTTGGATCGTGACGATCGTCCCAAGAGCCCGGAGATCAAAAACGAAACTCGCTTATTTCGTTTCGGTCTGCGCCGAGCCGGTTATCAGTTTCGCAACCAGGCGGGCAACGATGAGCTGGCGGTAACGCCGCTGGTTGGGCTGGGTAAGCAAAGCGTGTTGAATAAAACCATTCACCATCTGATGTCCTGTGCCGATCAGAAACTGACGCTGTGCACCCCTTACTTCAACCTGCCGGCCCTGCTGGTGCGCAATATCATCTATCTGCTGCGCCAAGGCAAACAGGTGGAAATTATTGTGGGCGACAAAACCGCCAATGATTTCTATATTCCGGAAGATCAGCCGTTCAAAATTATCGGCGCCCTGCCTTATCTGTACGAAATCAACCTGCGGCGCTTTCTCAGCCGCTTGCAGCGCTACGTCGATACCGGCCAGTTGATTGTTCGCCTGTGGAAAGACGGCGATAACAGCTACCACCTGAAAGGCATGTGGGTCGATGACGAATGGCAGTTGATTACCGGTAATAACCTCAATCCGCGCGCCTGGCGACTGGATCTGGAGAATGCCATTCTGATCCACGATCCCAAGCAGGAGATGCGTGAGCAACGGCATAAAGAGCTGGAGTGCATCCGCACTCACACCACCGTGGTGGGGAATTACCTGGAACTGCAAAGCATCCAGCAGTACCCGATCAAAGTACGCAAGCTGATCCGCCGTCTGCGCCGTATCCGTATTGACCGATTGATTAGCCGTATACTGTAATCCCGCTATAATTTAGCTATCGCAGACCCCGGCCTATGCCGGGGTCAGATTGTTGACAAAGGGGGATAAAAGCGTGGTTTTTCCCCCTTTGTGTCATCAGCCGAAAATCAATAAATTGATTTTCCTGATTTATTTTCAAAACCTTTAGCGCCTGCTGACAAACATTATATGTTTTTCAGCAGTCTCACCCCGGCCAATGCCGGGGTTTTTATGTGTCATGACAACAGGATGTTTTCATTATGCGCCCACTCCGCTGCCTGGCCGTGCTCCCCTTTCTATTGCTCACCAACGGCTGTACCCACCTGGCAAATGACAGCTGGACCGGGAAAGACAAGGCACAACACTTTGTCGCCTCTGCGGCTTTCGCTGCCGCCGGTGCGGCTTATGGCGATCATCAAAACTGGAATGAGGCACGCAGCCGCAGCTTTGGCCTGATGTTTTCAATCGGGCTCGGCGCCGCCAAAGAACTGTATGACAGTCGCGAAGGCGGCACCGGCTGGAGTTGGAAAGATTTTGCCTGGGATGTCGCGGGAGCAGCGACCGGCTATAGCCTTTACCACGCAACCCGCTGATTCACAGCTGGATCTCTTTCCCTTTGCGGTGCAAGCGAAGAGAAACGATCAGCGCCAGCAGACACATGCCGGAAACATACCAGAAGAAGGCATTCTCGAAGCCAAACGACTTCAGCGACAGTGCAACATATTCCGCCGAGCCGCCAAACATCGCATTAGCCACCGCATAAGACAGACCAACGCCTAACGCACGCACCTCCGGCGGGAACATTTCAGCCTTCAGCAGCCCGCTGATCGAGGTATAGAAACTGACGATAAACAACGCCAGCACAATCAGACCGAAGGCCGCATAAGGGTTGCTGACATTTTTCAGCGTCAGCAAGATAGGCACGGTCAGCAAGGTCGCCAACGAGGCAAAGATCAGCATTGAACTGCGGCGACCGATCTTGTCTGACAATGCCCCGACCAAGGGCTGCAGCAGCATGTAGATAAAGAGTGCAGCGGTCATAATGCCGCTGGCCAGCTTGGCGTCCATCCCGGAAGTATTGACCAGATACTTTTGCATATAGGTCGTGAAAGTATAAAAACTCAGCGAACCACCGGCGGTAAAGCCCAACACCATCAGGAAGGCTTTACGGTTTTTCCACAGCCCCTTCAGTGAACCCGCATCTTTATGGTTACGGGTTTTGGCATCGGAGGTTTCATTCAGCGACCGACGCAGATATAACGCCACTACCGCCAATACCGCGCCAATCGCAAAGGGAATACGCCAGCCCCAAGCCTTTAGTTCCTCTGCGGAGAGGATTTGCTGCAGAGCCACCAGAACCAGTAACGCCAACAGTTGGCCACCAATCAGCGTGACATACTGGAAAGAAGCATAGAAACCACGTCGCCCTTTTATTGCCACCTCGCTCATATAGGTGGCGCTGGTACCGTACTCACCGCCGACCGACAGGCCCTGGAACAGACGCGCAACCAACAGTAGCACCGGAGCCCAACTTCCGATCGACTCATAGGTCGGTAAACAGGCGATCACCAGCGATCCAGCACACATCATGCAAACAGAGATCAGCATCGAGTTTTTGCGACCATGCTTATCGGCAATATAACCGAACAACCAGCCGCCGATCGGGCGCATGAAGAAACCGGCGGCGAACACGCCGGCAGTTTGTAGCAATTGGGTGGTGCTGTTACCGGCGGGGAAAAATGAAGCGGCAAAGTAGATAGAACAGAAGGAATAGACGTAAAAATCAAACCACTCCACCAGGTTACCCGATGAAGCGCCAACAATAGCGAAAATGCGTTTCTTTTTGTCCTGTACTGCCGGGTCGACGGTATTTCCATCCTCAATGGCCGAGGTTGTTTCTGTCATTTTCTATTCTCCGAGCCAGATAAACCGTGAAGTCGGCGTCCTGCCGTTTAAATGTAACTCAATTGTTAATATTGAGTTAACAATTAAAACAAATAGCGGGCGAAGAATATAGCGTGATTTTTGTGATGCGCATTGAAGACTGGCGTGAAAATTGGGCGAAATAACAGCAAATATTTATATAGCGGACATAGCAAAAAGGCCATCCTTGCGGATGGCCTCTTGGCTTAATTGATGCCTGGCAGTGTCCTACTCTCGCATGGGGAGACCCCACACTACCATCGGCGCTACGGCGTTTCACTTCTGAGTTCGGCATGGG
>Ga0308156_1000538_pt1 | contig 72669 bp, 59 predicted proteins | sample PhyAR2_FD_201041 | JGI IMG/M metagenome (GOLD analysis project Ga0308156, IMG submission 201041) | Phyllosphere microbial communities from UC Gill Tract Community Farm, Albany, California, United States - DLSL A.R2 | ecosystem: Host-associated > Plants > Phyllosphere > Unclassified | place: USA... | reverse complement strand
TACATTGAGCGGTTCTACAACCCGTTCAGGAAACACTCAAAATTGAACTACCTTAGCCCGGTTCAATTCGAGGAGCGGCAACGTTTAAAGGGCTAGGCAAAGTGTCCGGGAAACTGGGGGAAGCCCACTCCTGTGCGCTTGAGCCTGGTAATAGAAGGTGCTGCGCGCCAGCGTGCCCGCCCGCAGCAAGTCTTTCAGGTCGTGATCTGGCCTTAGCTCAAGCACTATCCGCGCTTTTTCTGCGCAGCTTGTTTTTTCGCCTGAACCAAGGCCTCCAATTTTTTTAGGTACGCCACCTCCGCGCGCAGGTACTTCACCTCTTTGAGCAAATCTGCATGCGAACGCGTGTCTTCCACAGGCATTACTGCTTGTGCGGGCTTGGTGGTGGGTGGGTTTGGCATCTTCTTGGGGCGTCCTCTTGGCCGGGGCGCAAGTGCTTGCGGCCCACCATCATGATATTGCTGCTCCCAGGCGCTGATGACACCGGTGCCACCCCGGATATCAAACAAGATAATCGTCTCTCGTGCAGACAGATCATCTCGCCACATCCGCTGCAACACTGCCAGTTTGAACTCGGCGCTGTAGCGACTGAACTTCTTGCGCAACCCTAACAGACCATGCTGCTGGTAGCTCTTTACCCAACGTCGCACTGTCGCTTGGTCGAGGCCGTGAGCATTGGCCAGTGCTCTGAACCCATGCTGCCCCTGCACGTAGCCCTGGACAACTTCCAGCTTGTAACTCTCGTCATACTTCGCCATGAAAAACACCCCATTGGTTGGACTGGTGTCCAACTTTTGGGGTGCAGTTCAATTGCCGGCTTTTTCTTTGCGGTGCGCCTCAGGCTACTTTTTGCCGCCCATGATGCTGCCCAGCACGCCGCGCAGAATCTGGTTGCCCAGCTTGGTGCCAAAGGAGCGGGCGGTGGACTTGGCCATCGACTGCACAATGCCATCTTTCTTGCCGCCGCGCGGGCCGGTGGTGCCAAACAGGATGTCGTTGATGCTGCCCATCAGGCCGCCATCCTCGGCACCTGCACCGGCAGTGCCAGCAGCCGCGCCTGCACCCGGCTTGCCGCCTTGCGCTGCGCTGGCCTGGCCGGCGCGAGCCTTCAGGATCTCGTAGGCCGACTCGCGGTCCACCGGCGTGTCGTAGACGCCCGCGACCAGCGAGTTCTTCAGCAAGGCCTGGCGTTGCTCGGTAGTGATGGGGCCAATCTGGCTGCCGGGTGGCAGCACATAGACGCGCTCGGTCACGCTGGGGCGGCCTTTTTCGTCCAGAAAGCTGACGAGCGCCTCGCCCACGGCCAGCTCGGTGATCGCGGTCTCGATGTTCAGGCCCGGGTTGGCGCGCATCGTGGTCGCCGTGGCCTTGACGGCCTTCTGGTCGCGTGGCGTGAAGGCACGCAGCGCATGCTGCACGCGGTTGCCCAGCTGGGCGAGCACGCTGTCGGGAATGTCCAGCGGGTTCTGCGTGACGAAATACACACCCACGCCCTTGGAGCGCACCAGGCGCACGACCAGCTCAATGCGCTCTTGCAGCACCTTGGGCGCATCGTTGAACAGCAGGTGGGCCTCGTCAAAGAAGAAGACCAGCTTGGGCTTGTCCGGGTCGCCAATTTCCGGGAGCTTCTCGTACAGATCGGACAGCATCCACAGCAGGAAGGTGGAGTACAGGCGCGGCGAATTCATCAGCTTGTCAGCGGCCAGGATGTTGATCACCCCTTGCGTGCCCACGGTCTGCATCATGTCGTCGATGTTGAGCATGGGCTCGCCAAAGAAGCTGTTGCCGCCTTGCTGCTCGATCTGCAGCAGCCCGCGCTGGATGGCACCCACGCTGGCCGAGCTGATGTTGCCGTAGTCGGTGGTGAACTGCTTGGCGTTCTCACCCACGTAAGACAGCATCGCGCGCAGGTCCTTGAGGTCGAGCAGCAGCATGCCGTTGTCATCGGCGATCTTGAACACCAGGTTGAGCACGCCCATCTGGGTGTCGTTCAGGTCCAGCATGCGGCCCAGCAGCAGCGGGCCCATGTCTGAGATGGTGGCGCGCACCGGGTGGCCTTGCTCGCCAAACACATCCCACAAGGTGGTGGGGCAGGCCTTGGGCGTGGGCAGGTCAATACCACGGTCCTGCAAGGTGGCGGCCAGCTTGCCGCCAATCTGGCCCACCTGGCTGATGCCGGTCAAATCCCCCTTGATATCGGCCATGAACACCGGCACGCCAATGCCCGAGAATCCCTCGGCCAATGTCTGAAGGGTTACAGTCTTGCCCGTGCCGGTCGCGCCGGTGATCAGCCCGTGTCGATTGGCCAGGCCAGGAAGCAAAAAACACTCCGTTGTGCCATTTTTGGCAACCAGTAGGGGTTCAGCCATCGTAGGTTTCCTCTCCAGCATCAAAGTCAAAAGTAAAATCGCAGTCTAGCTAGATAAAACAATAGCAAAGGAAATTCTGTGGCAGGACACAGCAAATGGGCCAATATTCAACACCGCAAGGGTCGTCAGGACGAAAAACGCGGCAAGGTATGGACCCGTATCATTCGTGAAATTATGGTCGCTGCGCGCCAGGGCGGCGCAGATTTGAGCGCCAACCCGCGCTTGCGTCTGGCGATCGACAAGGCCAAGGCGGCCAACATGCCGGCCGACAACATCAAGCGCAACATCGACAAGGCCACCGGCAACCTCGAAGGTGTGACCTACGAGGAAATCCGCTACGAAGGCTATGGCATCGGTGGCGCGGCCATCATTGTCGACACCATGACGGACAACCGCGTGCGCACCGTGGCCGATGTGCGCCATGCGTTCAGCAAGCACGGCGGCAACATGGGCACCGAAGGCTCGGTGTCCTTCCAGTTCCGCAACCTGGGGCAGCTGGTGTTTGCACCGGGTGCCGATGAGGAAAAGATCATGGAAGTGGCGCTCGAAGCCGGTGCCGATGATGTGATCACCGATGAGGAGGGCGCCGTCGAAGTGCTGACGCCCCCGTCAGAATTTGAAGCGGTGCGCAATGCGCTGGAGGCAGCGGGCTTCAAGCCCGAAGTGGCCGAGGTGACGATGCGCCCCGAAAATACCGTAGATCTGGATGAGGAAGGTGCGGCCAAGATGCAAAAATTGCTGGACGCACTGGAAGATCTGGATGATGTTCAAGATGTTTACCATAACGCGGCGCTATGAAGGTACTTGTGATTGGTGGCGGCGGCCGTGAACACGCAATGGCCTGGAAGTTGGCGCAATCGCCCAAGGTCTCCAAGGTCTATGTAGCCCCGGGCAACGCAGGCACGGCACGCGACAAGCGTCTGGAAAACCTGCCGATCACCGATGTGGTTCAACTGCGCGAATGGGCGCAGGACAACGGTGTGCAGCTGTCCGTGGTCGGCCCCGAGGCGCCTTTGGCCGCCGGCGTGGTGGACGAGTTCCGCGCGCATGGCATGAAGATTTTCGGCCCGACCAAGGCCGCAGCGCAGCTGGAAAGCTCCAAGGCTTTCTCGAAGGATTTCATGGCACGCCATGGCATCCCGACGGCGCAGTACGAGACCTTCAGCGACCCGGTGGCGGCCCATGCCTACATCGATAAGCTGGGCGCGCCCATCGTCGTCAAGGCCGACGGCCTGGCTGCCGGCAAGGGCGTGGTGGTGGCTACCACCGCCCAGGAAGCGCACGATGCGGTCGACTTCATGCTGGTGGACAACAAGTACGGCGTCGCCCATAACGACGGCGGCGCCCGCGTGGTGATCGAGGAGTTCCTCGACGGCGAGGAAGCCAGCTTCATCGTGCTGTGCGACGGCAAGAGTGTGGCGGCCATGGCGACCAGCCAAGACCACAAGCGCCTGAAGGACGGCGACCAGGGCCCCAACACCGGCGGCATGGGTGCCTACTCGCCCGCCCCGGTGGTGACGGCCGATGTGCATGCCCGCGCGATGCGCGAGATCATCCTGCCCACCATCCGTGGCATGGAAAAGGACGGCATTCCCTACACCGGCTTTTTGTACGCAGGCCTGATGATCGACAAGGCGGGTCACCCCAAGACCCTGGAGTTCAACTGCCGCATGGGTGACCCGGAAACCCAGCCGATCATGATGCGCCTCAAGAGCGATCTGGTCGATGTGATGCAGGCTGCCACCGACGGCAAGCTCGACCAGATCGAGCTGCAATGGGACCGCCGCACCGCGCTGGGCGTGGTGATGGCTGCCCATGGCTACCCGGACGCACCCCGCAAGGGCGATGTGATCACCGGCCTTCCCGAGGACGAAGAAGAAGTGATGGTCTTCCACGCCGGCACCACGGTGCAGGATGGCAAGCCCGTTACCAGCGGTGGCCGCGTGCTGTGTGTGACCGCCTTGGCCGACAACGTCAAGCAGGCGCAGCAGCGCGTGTATGCCGCTGCCGCGCAGGTGCATTACGATGGTGCGCAATACCGCCACGACATCGGCTACCGCGCGGTCAAGTGACCGTTCGCAAGCCCACAGTGAGCCAGGCCCGTGCTGTCCTCTTCCATTGACCAACTGAACGCCGGGGCCGAGGCCCTGGCGGTGGCCGCCTATCTGCAGTCGCTGCAGGCCTCGATCACCGATGCGGTCGAAGCGCTGGAGCAGGAGGCAGGCAGCAACGTCCGCTTTCTGGCCGATGCCTGGCAAAAGGCGCCGGGTGAGAAGCTGCAAGGCCAGGGTCTGACCAAGATCCTGGAAGGCGGCTCGGTGTTCGAGCGTGCAGGCGTGGGCTTTTCGCAAGTGCGGGGCCCGCAGCTGCCACCTTCGGCCACCCAGCACCGGCCCGAGCTGGCGGGTGCGCCTTTCACCGCCATGGGGGTGTCGCTGGTCTTCCATCCACGCAACCCTTATGTGCCAACCGTGCACATGAATGTGCGCATGATCGCCGCAGGCCACCCCGGCCAGCCCGCCACCTGCTGGTTTGGCGGCGGCATGGACCTGACGCCGTTCTACCCCTTTGCCGAAGACGCGCAGCATTTTCACCAGGTCTGCCACGATGCGGTGGCGCCTTTCGGTGCTGATCTGTACCCGCGCTTCAAGCAGTGGTGTGACAGCTATTTCTTCCTTAAGCACCGCAACGAAGCGCGTGGCATCGGCGGCATCTTTTTTGATGACTTCTCCGAGTTGGGCTTTGAGGGCGGCTTTGCGATGCTGCAGTCGGTGGGCGATGCCTTTTTGAAGGCCTACCTGCCCATCGTGCAGCGCCGCAAGGACCAGGCCTATGGCGAGCGCGAGCGGGACTTTCAGCTCTACCGGCGCGGCCGCTATGTGGAGTTCAACCTGGTCTGGGACCGGGGCACCCACTTTGGTCTGCAATCCGGCGGGCGCACGGAATCGATCCTGCTGTCGATGCCGCCCTTGGCCAGCTGGAGCTACCAGCGCCAGGACCCTGAGGGCTCGCCCGAAGCGCGTTTGCTGACGGAGTTTTTGCAGCCGCGTGATTGGCTGTGAACCTGCCAGCCAGGGCTGCCGGTTCCGTGCGGGAGGGGTAGCCCGAACGCCTTTTGCTGGCCCGGCGCCCATGCCGCAAGGCCATACCAGAGCGCCATTTGGCGCAGCCTGCGTATAATTCGCTTTCCGCTGACCGTATGCATGCCCCATCGCAGGCTGCGCGGCAGCTTCTCTTGAAGGCTTTGCCCTTTTGCCACTGCGTGTTGACGCGATCAACAATAACTGCAACACGCGCTATAGTAGAAACACTTTCATCCATCACCTACTGATGACCACCGCCAAAAAATCCGAATCCACTGCCAAGAAATCTGTGCAATTGCTGCAGCGTGCCATCGTTGATGGGCTGGAAGATGTGAAAGCACAAGATATCCAGGTTTTCAATACCGAGCACCTGTCGCCGCTGTTTGAGCGCGTGATCGTGGCTGCAGGTACCTCGAACCGCCAGACCAAGGCCTTGGCTGCCAGCGTCAAGGATGCCGTCAAGGAAGCGGGCTTCCCCAAGCCACGTACCGAAGGCGAAGACAACGGCGAGTGGATCATCGTCGACTGCGGCCCTGTTGTGGCCCACATCATGCAGCCGATGATTCGCCAGTACTACCGTTTGGAAGAGATGTGGGGCGACACGCCCGTGCGCGTCAAGCTGGGTGCTGCCAAGCCTAAGGCCGCCAAGCCTGCCAAGGCCAAGGCAGAAGCCGCTGCCGACACCGCTGACAGCAAGAAAAAGCCCGCTGCACGCAAGCCAGCAGCTGCTGACAAGGCCGCTGATGCACCGGTGAAGAAGACCGCTGCCAAGAAGCCCGCCGTCAAGAAGATCTCGGGCACCGTGGCTAAGAAGCCTGCGGCCAAGAAGACCAGCGCTGCTGCCACCGTCAAGACCGTCGTGGTCAACAAGCCCAAGGCCACCAAGCCTGCAGCCAAGAAGCCAGCGGCCAAGCGCGCAACCACCAAGGCCAAGTAAATCCCCTCAACCTGCGGGTTGCAAAGAGCTGTACTGCCAGGCAGGACAGCTCTTTTTCATTGGAGAGTTCGCATGAAGATTTTCATCGTTGCGGTGGGCCAGCATGTACCCGATTGGGCGCAGACCGCCTATGACGACTATGCCAAGCGTTTCCCGCCCGAGCTGAAGGTGGAGCTCAAGGCCGTCAAGACCGAGCCGCGCGGCTCCAAGACCGTCGAGACCCTGTATGCCGCCGAGCGCAAGCGCATCGAGGCAGCCATCCCGCGCGGCACGCGCATTGTGGTGCTCGATGAGCGCGGCACCAACCTGACCACCAAGGCGCTCGCCCAGCGGGTCAAGGGCTGGCAGCTTGAAGGCGATGATGTCGCGTTGATCATCGGTGGTCCTGATGGGCTGGACCCCGAGTTCAAGGCTGCGGCGCATGAGCGCATTCGGCTTTCGGATATGACCTTGCCCCATGCGATGGTGCGTGTGCTGCTGATCGAGCAGCTCTACCGCGCCTGGTCGGTCAATGCCGGCCATCCTTACCACCGCGAATAAGGCCAGCGCGCTTGCTCTCGGGTGGGCGAGGGCAGAGCAATATCCCCGCTTGCCAGCGGGCTGCCGGATGCGTTATGCTGCAAAAATAATAGCTGCTTGCGCTGAATTGATGGGCGCAGGCGCTTTTTTCAAATCTAGGCCTCGCTTCCCACCATGCACCCCTTTGTCTACCTGGCATCGCAGTCTCCACGCCGCAGTCAACTGCTTGAACAGATCGGTATCTCCCACCGCTTGCTGGTTGCCCAGGACGACGACCCCGAACCCCAGGACCCCGAAGCGCTGGAGCTGGTGCTGCCGCGCGAATCCGCCACCGACTACGTGCAGCGCGTGACCGGGCTGAAGCTCGATGCCGCCCTGGCACGCCTGCAGCGGCGCGGGCTGGAGCCGGCGCCGATTCTGTGCTCCGACACCACGGTGTCGCTGGGCCGGCATATTCTGGGCAAGCCCGAGTCGCAGGAACAGGCCCGCGAGATGCTGCAAGCGCTCAGTGGCAAGACGCACCGTGTATTGACGGCCGTGGCCCTGCAAAGCGGTCGCAAGCGCCTGACCAGCCTGTCGGTCTCCAGCGTGGAGTTCGCCGTCATGGACAGCGCGCAGATCGACGCCTATGTCGCCAGCGGTGAGCCCATGGGCAAGGCGGGCGCCTATGGCGTGCAGGGGCGGGCGGCAGCGTATATTGCCAAGATCAGCGGCAGCTATTCAGGCATCATGGGCCTGCCGGTGTTCGAGACGGCCAATGTACTGCGGGCTGCTGGGTTTGCCATCTAAGGCCCTCAAAGAATGACTTCTATGCAAAATGATATTTTGATCAATTGGGCGCCGCAGGAGACGCGGGTGGCGATCATCGAGGGCGGCGCGGTGCAGGAGCTGCACCATGAGCGCACCCTGGAGCGCGGCCTGGTCGGCAATGTCTACCTGGGCAAGATATCACGCGTGCTGCCCGGCATGCAGTCCGCCTTTATCGACATTGGCCTGGAACGCGCCGCATTCCTGCATGTGGCCGATGTCTGGCAGCGCCAGGAAGGCGGCCTGGCGCCGATGTTCGCCCGCAAGGGCGAACCCCAGGTGCCGATTGAAAAGCAGATCTTCGAAGGCCAGTCGATCATGGTGCAGGTCATCAAGGATCCGATCGGCACCAAAGGCGCGCGGCTGTCCACGCAGATCAGCATTGCCGGTCGTCTGCTGGTGTACCTGCCGCAGGACGACCACATCGGCGTGTCGCAAAAGATTCCCCAGAACGAGCGCGATGCCTTGCGCGCCCGCCTGCAGGCGCTGGTGGGCACGGCGCAAACAGGTGGTGGTGGCGGCTTTATCCTGCGCACCAATGGTGAGGACTCCAGCGATGAAGAGCTGGCCGAAGACATCAGCTACCTGCGCAAGGTCTGGAAGCGCATCAAGGAAAGTGCCGCCAAACAGGCCGCCAAAACCCTGCTGCACCAGGACCTGAGCCTGATGCAGCGCGTGCTGCGCGATATGGTGACGGAGAACACCCAGTCGATCCGCATCGATTCACGCGAGCAGTTTGTGTTGCTGCAGCAGTTTGGCCAGGAGTTCATGCCGGCTGCGCTGCCCAAGCTGCAGCTCTACAAGGGCGAGCGCCCGATCTTCGATCTCTACTCGGTTGATGAGGAAATTGCGCGTGCGCTGGGCCGGCGCGTCGATCTTAAATCCGGCGGCTACCTGATCGTGGACCAGACCGAGGCCTTGACCACCGTCGATGTGAACACTGGCGGCTATGTGGGTGCGCGCAATTTTGACGACACCATCTTCAAGACCAACCTGGAAGCGGCCCATGCCATTGCCCGCCAGCTGCGGCTGCGCAACCTGGGCGGCATCATCATCGTGGACTTTATCGACATGGTGCATGAGGACCACCAGGCGCAGGTGCTGCATGAACTGCGCAAACAGCTGCAGCGCGACCGGGTCAAGACCATGTGCGGCGAGTTCTCCCAACTGGGCCTGGTGGAGATGACCCGCAAGCGCACCCGCGAATCGCTGGCCCATATGCTCTGCACCTCCTGCCCCGTCTGCAGCGGCGTGGGCGAGGTCAAGACTGTCCGCACCGTCTGCTATGACATCCTGCGCGAGATCCTGCGCGAGGCGCGCCAGTTCAACCCCAAGGAGTTCCGCGTGCTCGCCGCCCCGCCGGTGATCGAGATGCTGCTGGACGAGGAAAGCCAGCATTTGGCCGGGCTGTCCGATTTCATCGGCAAGCCTATCTCGCTGCAGGCCGAGGGGCGGGACGGCTCGGACCAGTACGATATCGTGCTGCTGTAGCAGTGGACCACTGACGGCTGACAGCATACAGCCAACAAAAAGCCCGGCGAGAGGGATTCTCGCCGGGCTTTTTGCCTGGGAAGAGGGCGCTTTACAGCCTGCGCAGACGTTCCAGCGCCGCCAGCAAGGTTTCGTCCTTTTTGGCATAGCAAAAGCGCACCACCTGTTGGTCAAAGCCGTTGCCATAAAAGGCAGACAGTGGAATGGCCGCTACGCCCAGGTCCTTGACCAGCTGCTGGCAGAACTCGGCTTCGCTAGCATCGGTGACTGCGGAGATGTCCACGCACTGGAAGTAGGTGCCGGAGCTGGGCAGCAGCTTGAGGCGCGAGCCTTCGAGGCCGGCGCGGAACAGGTCGCGCTTCTTTTGGTAGAAGGCGGGCAGGTTCAGGTAGGGCGCAGGGTCTTTGAGGTACTCGGCCAGGCCCACCTGCATGGGAGTGTTGACGGTGAAGACATTGAACTGGTGCACCTTGCGGAATTCGGCGGTCAAGGGCGCCGGTGCGGCCACGGTGGCCACCTTCCAGCCCGTCACATGGAAGGTCTTGCCAAAGCTGCTGACGACATAGGCGCGCGCGGCCAGGCCTGGGTAGCGCGATGCGCTTTCATGGCGCTCGCCGTCGAACACCATGTGCTCATAGACCTCATCGGCGAGCAGCAGGATATTCGTGGGGGCCAGCAGGTCTTGCAGCTGCTGCATTTCCTGCGCGGTCCAGGTGGTACCGCTGGGGTTGTGCGGCGTGTTGATCAGCAGCAGCCGCGTCTTGGGGGTGATCGCTGCGGCGATCTTGCCAAAGTCAGGGCGGAAGGTCTTGGGCGTCAGCGGCACGCGCACCGGCACGCCACCAGCCAGCTCGATATTGGGCACATAGCTGTCGTAGCAGGGGTCCAGCACGATGACCTCGTCACCAGGGCTTACGCAGCTGAGGATGACGGTGAGAATCGCTTGGGTGGCACCGGCGGTGACGGTGATCTCGCTGTTGGCGTCATAGCGCTTGCCATAGAGCGCTTCGATTTTCTGGGCCACCACCTCGCGCAGGGCCGGCACACCGGTCATCGGCGGGTACTGGTTGTGGCCGGCCTGCATGGCGCGGCTGACACTGTCGATCAGCGCCGGGTCGCAGCCAAAGTCCGGAAAGCCCTGGCCCAGGTTGACGGCCTTGTGCTCGGCGGCGAGCGCCGACATGACGGTGAAGATGGTGGTGCCCACGTTGGACAGACGGCTGGGGAACGACGGGGTGAGGGCGGAAGCGGACATGGTGATCAGGGCTGGAAAAAGACCGCAGCCGGCGGGCCGGTCTGCGATCCATCGATCAATAAGCGGTTTGGGTTTTGAATGGGGAGCGGATCAGAGCTCGTAGTCAGCCACATGGCCGACCATGGCACGGGCGATCAGATCACGGCTGAGGCGGTCGCTGAGCAGCTCGGCAAATTTGTAGACAAAATTGCGCATGTATGCACCGCGCTTGAAGGCCACGCGCGCCACGCTCTCGCCAAACAAATGGCCGACAGGCCGCACGGCCAGGTCCTTGAGCGGGTCGTCGCGCATGGCCATCTCGGCCACGATGCCAATGCCCAGACCCAGGCGCACATAGGTCTTGATCACGTCGGAATCGATGGCTTCCAGCACGATCTTGGGCGTGAGCTGGCGGGCAGCCATTGCCGAGTCGATCTTGCCCCGGCCGGTGAACGAGGGGTGGTAGGTGATCAGGGGCTCACCAGCGATGTCTTCCAGATTGATGCGCTCCTTTTGGGCCAGTGGGTGCTGGTGGGGCATGACCAGCACGTGCTGCCATTCGTAGCAGGGCAGGGTCACCAACTCGGGGTAGTCGGCCAGCGATTCGGTGGCCATGCCCAGGTCGGCTTGCTCGTCAATCACCATGCGGGCTACTTCAGCGGGCGTGGCCTGGTGCAGGCTGACCGTCACCTTGGGGTAGTGCTCGCGCAAGCGTGCCACCGGCGTGGGCAGCACATAGCGGGCCTGCGTGTGGGTGGTGGCGATGGAGAGGGTGCCGCTGTCCTGCGCGCTGTACTGGTCACCGATGCGCTTGAGGTTGCCGACCTCGCGCATGATGATCTCGATGCTGCGCAGCACCTGCTGGCCTGGCTCGGTGATGCGCTTGAGGCGCTTGCCATGGCGCGCAAAAATGTCGATGCCCAGCTCCTCTTCCAGCTCGATGATGGCCTTGGAGACGCCGGGTTGCGAGGTGTGCAGTGCCTTGGCCGCCTCGGTCAGGTTGAGGTTGCGGCGCGCGGCCTCTTGCACAAAGCGGAACTGATGCAGGTTCATACAATGATGCGGAATATGAATTTGCATCATTATGCTTGATTGGAATATAAAAAGCACCCGATATGCAGAAACCCAGGCTGCGGGGCGGAATTTCTCAATTGCAGCGCTGGCACAGTGCGCCGCCCATCGAGCAGCAGCTACTGCGCTCGGGCCTGGGTCAATAACCGATGAAGCACTACCCCTGCAATTTGCCTTCCAGATAACCGCCAGCCATGTCTGCCAGCAGCTGTATGACGCGTGCATCCTCACCCATCGCCGGGGCAATGCGCAGTTGCAACTGCGGGTAGAGCGGGGCGAGTTCCTCGACCAGCGCTGGTATGTCTTCGCTGGCATGCTTGCCAACGCCAAACAGCAACGGCCAGATCGTGATGTGGGCCAATTGGGGATGCGATTGGAGCAACTGAGCGACAGCGGGGCCGAGTGGTGGGTCGCACCAGTCGAGGTAGGCGCAGGCAACGGCGGCTGATGGCTGGGCTTGCTGCACCTGGGCGAGCAAGTGCTCGGCATTGCGGCGCCAGACAGGGTCCCTAGAGCCATGAGACAGCAGAATTAAACCGATGGAGGGTGTGGAGGACGGCATGGTGGGTGAGGCGTTAGCGGTAGAAACAAGCGCTGCCTTGGGTAAAGGTAGGAACCTTTGGGCATTATCGCTTTCCCATATCCGTGCCGGAAACGGTGCCCGAACGGATACGCATGTTGCAAAATGTACAGCGTGCGCGGAGCGCAGCAGAAAACTGGCTGATCCCGTGCAACGCTTTACACTGCCTACATATTTAGCTGTAAAAATAGTAGTTTGCTCTACCTTGAAGCCAAAAACCGATGATGCCGGATGTTTCCAATTTTTCGCGCCAGTCCCTGGCAACGTTTCAATCTTTGGCAATTGTCGGAAAGCTTTCCTCCCCCCACACGCTTGGCCACGCTGTCCGTATAGTGGCGGTGGTGGCCGCCATCGGTTTGCTGGCTGCATGCTCCGATAAGGCAGCACCGGCCGCGGCCGCCGCGCCCCAGGCTCCAGAGGTCGGCGTCATCACCGTGCAGGCTGCATCGCAGCAGCTGACGGCGGAACTGCCAGGCCGCACCAATGCCTTCATGATTGCCGAGATTCGCCCGCAGGCCAATGGTATTGTGGAAAAGCGCCTGTTCACCGAAGGCGCATCGGTCAAGGCCGGCCAGGCGCTCTACCAATTGGATGACCGGCCGGCAAGGGCGACCGTCAACAGCGCCGAGGCTGCCTTGGCCAAGGCCAAGGCCACGGCGCAGACCGCCCGCAGCAATGCCGCGCGCAATAGCGAACTGGTCAAGATCGACGCCATCAGCCGCCAGGTCTTCGATGACAGCCAGGCCCTGGTTGCGCAGACTGCCTCCGACGTGGCCGTCGCCCAGGCAGCGCTGGACAATGCCCGGATCAACCTGCAGTACACCCGCATCAGCTCGCCAATCAGCGGCAAGGTCAGCACCTCGGCGGTGACGCCCGGTGCGCTGGTCACCGCCAACCAGGCGACGGCGCTCACCACCGTGGTGCAGCTCGATCCGATGTATGTGGACTTCACCCAATCGAGCACCGAGATGCTGCAGCTGCAGCGCGACCTGAAGGCGGGCCGCTTTCAGCGCCTTGAAGGGGATCAGATTCCCGTGCGCATCCGTCTCGACGACGGCACCGAATACAGCCATGAGGCCAAGCTCAAGTTCTCTGGCGTGATCGTCAGCCCCACCACAGGCACCGTCACCTTGCGGGCGCAGGTGCCCAATCCCGAAGGCGTGCTGATGCCCAATATGTATGTGCAGGCGCTGCTGCCCACGGCTGTGGCGCCTGATGCCTTGTTGGTTCCCCAGCAATCGGTGGTGCGCGATTTGACGGGCAAACCAACCGTCTTCGTCGTCACTGCCGAGGACAAGGTGCAACGCCGTGCGCTGCAGCTCGACCGCGCCGTTGGCAGCCAGTGGCTGGTGGGCAGTGGCCTCAAATCGGGTGAGCGCGTAGTGGTCGATGGCTTCCAGCGCGTGAAGGACGGAGACAAGGTGCGGGTCGCCGAGGTGGATCTGAAGGCGCAGGCCGAGCGCGTCCGCAGCCCAGGGCGCGCGCCAGGCCAGGCCGCAGCGCCTGCTGCAGCCCAGTAAGACACCCAGAACCCGAGGCTGCATCCATGGCACAGTTTTTTATCCAGCGCCCCATCTTTGCGTGGGTGATCGCCATCATCATCATGTTGGGCGGGGCTCTGTCCATCTCCAAGCTGCCGCTGGAGCAATATCCCGAGATTGCGCCACCGCGCGTCACCATTGGTACCCAGTACACCGGCGCATCGGCCGAGACGGTGGAGAACTCCGTCACCCAGATCATTGAGCAGCAGCTCAAGGGCATTGACAACATGCTCTACATGAGCGCGACCAGCAATGCCTCTGGCCAGGCCCGCATCACCTTGACCTTTGCGCCCGGCACCAATGTGGATGTAGCCCAGGTACAGGTGCAAAACAAGATCCAGGGCGCGCTCAACCGCCTGCCCGAATCGGTCAAGAGCCGGGGCGTGTTCATCAACAAGGGCGGCCAGGATTTTCTGGTCACCTACAGTTTCTACTCGCAAGACCCGACGATGACCGAGGTCGACATTGGTGACTACATCAATGCCAGCCTGGTCGATGTGATCGGGCGCCTCGAAGGCGTGGGTGACATCAATGTGTTCGGCACCTCCTATGCAATGCGCATCTGGATGGACCCGGCCAAGATGGAGAAATTTGGCCTGATGCCGTCGGACCTGAGCAATGCGCTGAATGCGCAAAACGCCCAGGTGTCGGCCGGCCAGCTGGGCGCGCTGCCAGCGGTGAACAACCAGCAGCTCAATGCGACGATCACCGCGCGCACCAAGCTCAAGACCGTGGACCAGTTCGAGGACATCGTGCTCAAGGCCGCCACCGATGGCTCGGTGGTCACCATGAAGGATGTCGCCCGCGTGGAGCTGGGCGCAGAAAACCTGAACGTGCAGGCCAAGCTCAACGGCATGCGCGGCGCGGGCATGGGCATCATCCTGGCCGATGGCGCCAATGCGATGGCGGTGTCCGATGCCGTTGCGGCCAAGCTGGCCGAGATGAAGCCGTACTTCCCCAACCAAATCGACTACTTCGTCAGCTCGGACTCCACGCCCTTTGTGCGCGCCTCCATCCATGAGGTGGTGGCTGCGCTGGGCGAGGCCATGGTGCTGGTGGTAATCGTCATGTTCGTGTTTTTGCAGAACCTGCGCGCCACGTTGATCCCGGCCATTGCCGTGCCGGTGGTGCTGCTGGGCACCTTTGGTGTGTTGTCGATTGCCGGTTATTCCATCAATACCTTGACGATGTTCGCAATGGTGCTGGCCATCGGCTTATTGGTAGACGATGCGATCGTCGTGGTGGAGAACGTCGAGCGGGTGATGCACGAGACGGGCATGTCCGCCAAGGAGGCAACCAAGGTCTCGATGCGCGAGATCACACCGGCGCTGGTCGGTATTGGCGTGACCTTGTCAGCGGTGTTTGTGCCGATGGCCTTCTTTGGCGGATCCACCGGGGTGATCTACCGCCAGTTCTCGATCACCATCGTCGCGGCGATGGCGCTGTCGGTGTTTGTCGCATTGACGTTGACCCCGGCACTGTGTGCCACCCTTCTGAAGGCGCCCGAGCATGCCGGCGGCCATGAGCGCGCCATCCGCAAGGGCCTGTTTGGCATCAGCGACCGGTTCTTCCGCTGGTTCAACCGTAATTTCGACCGCACCGCCACCCGCTACCAGGGCATCGTCGCCCGCAGCCTGCGCCGCGCCAAGCGCATGATGCTGATCTTCATCGCGGTGCTGCTGGGCGTGTGGCTGCTGATGCACAAGCTGCCAACCTCCTTTCTGCCTGACGAGGACCAGGGCTTTCTGTTTGTGAACGTCAATCTGCCATCAGGCGCAGCCGATGCGCGTCTGCAGGACGTGCTCGACGAGGTACGCGAGTATCTGCTTCAGCAGCCTGACATCATCAGCTTCAACCAGGTCTCGGGCCTCAATGGCGACCAGAGCTCGGCGCGCGGCTTTATCCGCCTCAAGCCCTGGGATGAGCGCAAACTGGCATCGCAGTCGGCCGCAGCCATTGCCAACAAGGCTACCAAGGACCTGTCGCGCATCCGTGATGCGCGCGTGCTGGTGATTTTGCCGCCGGCCGTGCGTGGCCTGGGTGCCAGCTCGGGCTTCAACTTCATGGTCAAGGACATGAACAGCATCGGCCATGATGGCCTGCTGGCCGCCAGCAACCAGGTACTGGCTGCCATGCGCGCCAACCCCAATCTGACAGCGGTACGCACCACCAATCTGGACGATGCGGCCGAATTGCGTGTGGATGTGGATGACCGCAAGGCCGCTGCGCTGGGCCTGTCGTATGCAGACATCAACAGCGTGCTGTCCAGCGCCATGGGCGGCACCTATGTCAATGACTTCCTGAACAACGGCCGGGTCAAGCGCGTCTACATCATGGGCGATGCGCCGCACCGCATGCTGCCGCAGGATATCGCCAAATGGACGGTGCGCAACAAGAATGGCGAAATGGTGCCCTTTGGTGCGTTCTCCGACACGCACTGGGCCTACGGCTCGCCCCAGCTGCTGCGCTACAACGGCAGCCCGGCCTACGAGTTCGAAGGCCGCGCAGCACCCGGCATCAGCTCCGGGGCAGCAATGCAGGAGGTCGAAGCCATCCTGGCCAAGCTGCCAGCCGGCCTGGGCTATGAATGGACCGGCGCGTCGCTGCAAGAGCGCCAGTCCGGTGCCCAGGCGCCCATGCTGTACGCCATCTCGATCCTGTTCGTGTTCCTGTGCCTGGCCGCGCTGTATGAAAGCTGGACCGTGCCGCTGTCAGTGATGCTGGCCGTGCCGCTGGGGGTGATTGGTGCGCTGGCCGCCACCTATACCCGGGGCCTGACCAATGACGTTTACTTCCAGGTGGGCTTGCTGACGACAGTAGGCTTGGCGGCCAAGAATGCCATCCTGATTGTGGAATTTGCGGTGCAGCTGCAAGAGCAGGGCAAGCGCCTGTTTGATGCCACGGTGGAGGCGGTGCGCCTGCGCTTGCGCCCGATCCTGATGACCTCGCTGGCCTTTGGCTTTGGTGTGATTCCGCTGGCCATTGGCACCGGCGCCGGTGCCGGCGGGCGTAACGCCATCGGCACGGCCGTGCTGGGCGGTATGGTGGCCTCGACCGTGCTCGGTATTTTCATGGTGCCGGTCTTCTTCCTGCTCATCCGCAGCTGGTTCCGCTCGCGCAGCCGCCATGACGAGGCGCCTGCGCAAGCCAGCGCCGCGCCGGAGAGTGCGCCATGAGCCGTTTTGATACTTTTTCCATGACCCGTGCCTACCGTTTGCCGCTGTCCCTATTGGCAGCGGGCCTGCTGTCCGCCTGCAACCTGGCGCCGCAGTACCAGCGTCCAGAGCCTGCCGTACCTGCCACGCTCGATGGGGTGGCCCAGACCTTGCCCGCCGACTTTGTCGTCGAGCCCGCTGCCGCCGATAGCTTGCAGTTGCTGCCCTGGCAGCAGTGGGTGGAGAGCGCGGGCCTGCGCCAGTTGATCGAGCAAGGCCTGCAGAACAACCGCGACCTGCGCGTTGCCATCGCCAATATCGAAAGGGCACGTGCGCAATATGGCGTGCAGCGCGCCGATCAGTTGCCCAGCCTGAACGCCAGTGCCCAAGGCAGCCGCACCCGCACTGCCGACGATCTGCGCTCTTCCACTGCGCCATCCACCGTCGCCAACCAGGTTAGCGTGCAATTGGGCCTGGCCAGCTACGAGCTCGATTTCTGGGGCCGTGTGCGCAATCTGAGCGAGGCAGCCTTGCAGCAGTATCTGCTGGTGGAAGAAAACCGCCGCAGTGTGCAACTGGGCTTGATCACCGATATCGCCAATGCCTGGGTGGCCCTGGCCAGCGACCAGCAGCGCCTGCAGCTGGCACGCGACACGCTGGCCACGCGCGAGCAGGGCTACGGCCTTGTGCAACGCATGCACCAGCTGGGCGCCACCAATGGCCTGGTGCTGGCCCAGAACGAGACCGCAGTTGAGACCGCCCGCAACGATGTGGCGGCCTACGAGTCGCAGGTGGCCCGTGATCGCAATGCGCTGCAGCTGCTGGTGGGCGGGCCCATCTCAGGCGATATGCTGCCGCCGGCACCCACGGCATCGCTGAGCAGCAACGAGGTCAAGAGCGCGGGCTCGGGCCAGTTGCTCGACGGCGCTACGCCCCAGGTCAAGACGCAGAGCGTAGCCACCGCGATGACCGTGGTGCCGACCGGCCTGTCATCGCAGGTGCTGCTGGCCAGGCCCGATGTGGTTGCCGCCGAGCACAGCCTGCAGGCCCAGTACGCTAGCATTGGTGCGGCGCGTGCTGCCTTCTTCCCCACCATCAGCCTGACGGCCAATGCCGGCACCGCCAGCGATGCGCTGTCGGGCCTGTTCGATGGTGGCAACCGCGCCTGGAGCTTTGTGCCCCAGATCCGTTTGCCGATTTTCGACGGCGGCCGCAACCAGGCCAATCTCGATATCGCGCAAGCCAACCGCGATGCCGCACTGGCCCAGTACGACAAGGCTATCCAGGTGGCGTTCCGCGAGGTGAGTGATGCACTGGCCGACCGCGCCACGATGCAGCGGCGCCTGAACTCGCAAGCAGCCCTGGTGCAGGCGGCCAGCCGGGTGCTGCAGCTGTCGCAGGCGCGCTTCAAGGCCGGGGCCGACGATTTTCTGACCGTGCTCGATGCACAGCGCAGCCTCTACGCTGCCCAGCAAACCCAGATTACCTTGATGCAGGCCGAGCAGGTCAACCGCATCAGCCTGTACAAGGCGCTGGGTGGGGGCATCGACAAGCAGCCCTGATGCTGCAGGCGCTGCTGCAATCGCGCATGGCCGCCAGGGCGATGCGCGCTGCACTACCATGGCGGGCATGACTGATACCTTGCCTACGCCTGCTGACCGCAATCCTTCTGCCGAGTTTGATGAATCCCGGGCGCAGGCGGTTGATGCGCTCATTGTGGGCGCCGGTCCTGTGGGCATGTTTGCCGCCTTCCAGCTGGGTTTGCAGGGCGTGCAGGCCCAGCTGTGCGACAGCCTGCCGCAGATGGGCGGCCAGTGCATTGCACTCTATGCCGACAAGCCCATCTACGATATCCCCGGCATTGCGCTGTGCACCGGGCGCGAGCTGGCTACGCGGCTGCAGCAACAGATCCAGCCCTTTCATCCCGTTTTTCATGGCCACACCCAGGTCGCACAACTGCTGCCCCATGGCGATGGCCGTTGGCGTGTGCAGCTGCAGTCCATCGATGGGCCGCAGACCCGCTGGCTACTGGCCCGTACCGTGGTGGTGACTGCCGGCGTGGGGGCCTTTGTGCCCAAGCTGCTGCGCCTGCCTGGGCTGGAGGCCTGGCTGGGCAGCCAGGTGTTCTACCATCCCGCTTTCGATGATGCCTGGCTGGAGCGCATCCTGGCGCGCCAACCCGCGCCGCGCATTGTGATCAATGGCGGCGATGACGCGGCCGTGGAGGCCGTGCTGGCCGCCGCAGACCATGCCAGCTTGCAAGCCGCGCAACTGGTGCTGATGCACCGGCGCGACCAGTTCAATGCGCCTGATGCACTGCTGCAGCGCCTGGCGCAGTTGCGTGCCAGCGGCAGGGTCGAGGTGGTGATCGGCATGCCGCAGGCCATCGAGGCGGCCGAGCAGCTGCAGGCCATCAGCTACGTCGATGCCGATGGCGCGGACCAGCGCCTGGCCTGTGACCAGCTCTGGGTGTTCCAGGGCCTGTCACCCAAGCTCGGTCCCTTGCTGGACTGGAATCTGGCACTGGAGAAAAAACAGCTGCAGGTGGCGACCGACAGTTTTCAGACCAGCGCCGTGGGCATCTATGCCGCCGGCGATATCGTCAGCTACCCGGGCAAGCGCAAGCTGATTCTGACTGGCTTCTACGAAGCAACGATGGCGGCGATGGCAGCCATTGAATACCTGCGCGGTGAGAAGCTGCTGCTGGAGTACACGACCACCAGCAAGCGCCTGCATGAGCGCCTGGGTGTCTCGCACCCAGACTGATGGCCGGTGCCCTGGGCGACCAACGCAGGGCGCTGCAGCGGTGATAATCGCCGCCGGGTGTGATCAACAGAGGGCGATGCAGCGATGGCGGTGATGGTGTCTTTGGTTCCGGTGGTGCTGTTCATTGCACTGGGCTACTGTGCGGGGCGGTGGGGCTGGGTCAAAGCGGCGTCGGTGCGCGATCTGTCCAATATCGTTTTTCTGATCCTCACGCCGGCCCTGCTGTTTCGCACAATGAGCACGGTGCGCGTGCAAGAGCTCAATCTGCAGACCATTGCGATCTACTTCAGCGCCGCTGGCCTGCTGTTTGTCAGCACCTTGCTGCTGCAAGGCTTCAACACCTTGGGCGCGGCGCGGGCGCTGGCCAACTGTTTCAGCAACAACATCATGATCGGCGTGCCGCTGGTCGGCATGGTGTTTGGGCAGGAAGGCCTGGTGACCTTGTTCACCATCGTCTCGGTGCATGCGCTGATTTTGATGACCTCGGCCACCATCGTGTTTGAACTGGCCGTCATGCACCAGCAGCAGACCGCGCAAGGCGGTGGGCGCAGCTACCGCGCGATGGCGATTACCGTGGGCCGGGCGCTGAAAAACGGCATCATCCACCCGATTCCCTTGCCCATCATCTGCGGCCTGCTGTTTGCGCAGACTGGCCTCCAGATGCCCGAGGTCATCGACAGCTCGCTGCAGATGCTGGCCCAGGCGCTGGGCCCGATGGCGCTGATGCTGGTGGGCATCACCTTGTTCTTCAGTGCGGTGGGGCGCTATCTGCTGCCGGCCAGCCGCATTGCGGTGGTCAAGCTGCTGGTGCACCCGGTGCTGTTGCTGGCCATTGGCTGGCTCTGGGGGCTGCGCGGCCTGCCGCTGGTGGTGCTGGCCACCGCTGCATCGCTGCCGGTGGGCGCCAATGTGTTTCTGTTCACTCAGCGCTATGAAGTGGGGCGGGAAGAGGTCACCGCCAGCATTGCGGTATCGACCAGCCTGGCCTTGGTGACGATACCGCTGATCCTGCTGGGCCTGGCGCAGCTGCTGTAGGCCGCTCAGACCGCTGGCTTGGGTGCGGGCTGGAGCCGGTGCTGCATCAGCAGCTCATCGTGCAGCTCGCCATCAACCAGCAAGGCCGCCGGCTCGGTGCCATAGGCCTTGAACCCTGCCTGTTCATACAAGCGAATCGCGCTGGCATTGGCGGCGTTGACGCTCAGGTGGATCTGCACCGCGCCGGGAACCTGGCGGGCAAAGGCCACAGCCTGCGTCAATAAGGCCTGCGCGATGCCCTGGCCGCGCGAGGCCGGCTCCACATAGACGCCCCACAAGGCCATGCGGTGCCGGGTCTTGAGGCCGTCCTGGCGGCGAATGCCCAGCATGCCCACCAGATGGGCGCCGGCAAAGGCCCCCAGCACGCCCTGTTCAGCACTGGGCGCCAGGCGCGCCTCAATCAGCGCCAAAGTGCGGTCTTTTTCTTCCTCGTAGCTGGAGCCAAAGGCGCTTGGCGATGCGCGCAAACCGGCCAGGCGCAAGCGCTGGAAGGCAGTGGCATCGGCCGGAGTCAGCCAACGGGTCTCAAAGGTAACGGCGGGCATTCGGCTCAGGGCGCGAGGCGTTCGCGGATCCAGTCGGTGCTGTTTGGCGCTGCTTGGCGGTAGCGCAAGCGGTCATGCAGCCGGCTCTTGCGGCCCTGCCAGAACTCCCAGGTATCGGGCACCAGGCGAAAGCCACCCCAGTGCGGCGGGCGGGGCGGCTTGAGCAGGAACTGCGCGCCATATTTGGCGGCATTGGTCACCAGCACGGTGCGGCTGTCGATGACCTGGCTTTGCGGGCTGGCCCAGGCGCCAATGCGCGAGTCGAGCGGGCGGCTGTTGAAGTAAGCGTCGCTTTCCTCATCCGAGACTTTCTCCACGCGCCCCTCAATGCGCACCACGCGCTCCAGCTCCACCCAATGGAACATCAGCGCAGCAAAGGGATTGCCGGCAATTTCGCGGCCCTTGCGGCTGTCGTAATTGGTGTACCAGACGATGCCGCGTGCGTCGTAGCCCTTGATCAGCACGATACGGGTGCTGGGCCGGGCATCGGGGCCGACGGTGGCGACCGTCATCGCATTGGGTTCTGGCAGCTGTGACGCAACGGCTTCGTTCATCCAGCGGTCGAACTGGTCAATCGGCGCAGCGCAGGACGCCGATTCGTTCAGCTCGGCGCGTTCATAGCTTTTGCGCAGGTCGGCAATGGAGTGGGAGAGTTCGCTCATGGCCCGATTGTGCATCGCTTTGGCGCAGTGCAGTGACAAAAAAGCCTGTGGGCCACCGGGCGCCACAGGCTGGTTTGAACAGGCTCCTAAAGCAGGACGGCTTACTGGATCACACCGCAGCTCAGACGTGCACCGGAATTGCCGGTGGGCTGGGTGGTGTAGTCGTCCTTGTCCTTGTGGACCACCACAGCGCGGCCCTTGATGTCGCTGGGCTTGCCGGTGCCGATCGACAGGTCCTTGGTCTCCCAGACCAGGAAGGCGGTGCCGGCGGCATCGGCCATCAGGCTGGGCAGATCACCGACATGGGATTCGGGGCCGGACTTGCCGTGCTGGTGGCCGGTCGGGTTGTAGTGGCCGCCAGCGCTCATGGCATCGGGCGACGAGCAATTGCCGTTCTCATGCACATGGAAGCCGTGCTCGCTGCCCGGCTGCAGACCCTTGACCTGCGCCATCACGCGCACCGTGTCGCGGTTGACCTCATAGACACGGAAATAGCCGCTGATGTTGTTGCCTTCAGTCGGGTTGATGGTTGCTTCGGCGATCGGGGTGGCGCGGTCGGTGTGGGCGCAGGCGCTGAGCACGGCGGCCACGGCTGATGCAGCCGCAAGCTTGGCGATGGATGGGATGCTTTGAATCATGCGAACTCTCCTGGTGCCTTGGAATAAGGGGTTGTCACAAGCCACCGTTTTTAGCATGCATGTGGGGCTGTTCTTGTAGTCTGATTGCCAGCAATCGCGGCGGCGCGCTTACTGCGTGGGCGTTGTTGTCAGGCGCTCGGCCACCAGATCCCAAACCGCTTGCGCGGCAGCGGGCAGACTGCGCTGGCGGCGCCGCACCAGCATGATGGCGCGTTGCACCTGGGGCCGCAGATCACACACCTGCAGGCTGCTCAAACCCTGGGCTGGTATCGCGAGGCCGGGCATGATGCTGATGCCGATACCGGCCTCGACCATGCGAAAGGCCGTGGTCACATGGCCCACCTCTTGCACCACCGGGCTGTGCTCCGGCCCGCATCCGCTGGCCAGCAAGGCGGCATCCATCAAACGGCGGCTGCCCGATGCGTGGTCCAGCAGCACCAAGGGCTCACCGCGCAGCTGGTCCCAGCGCACGCCGCTGGCATCCTGCGCCTGCTGCACCAACGGATGCCCGGGCGGCAACACGGCTACAAAGGGGTCCAGCTGCAGGCTGATGTAGTCGAGATCGCCCAGCTCGGGCGGCTCCACCACCACCCCAAAATGCACATCGCCGCTGCGCACCTGGGCCAGCACCTCTTGCTGCAGGCGGTCCACCAGCTGCAGCTGGATCTGCGGCAGCTCGCGGTTGCAGGCCGCAATGCAGGCGGGCATCAGCGCCGCAGACAAGGTGGGGCTGCTGGCAATGCGCACCTGGCCACGTGCGGCATGGCCCACATCGGCGACCTCGGCCAGGGTATCGGCCAGCTCCTGCAGCAGGGGCGCGGCCTTTTGGGCCAGCAGCTGGCCGGCATCGGTCAGCAGCACCTCGCGCGTGGTGCGGTCCAGCAGCCGTACATGGAGCTGGCCCTCCAGCTCCACCATCGCGCGGCTCACGGCCGACTGGGTGAGCCCCAGGGTCTGGCCTGTCTGGCTGAAGCTGCGGCACTGGGCGACACAGAGAAACACCTGGAGCTGGCGGAGGCTGACGTGCATGGCGGGAGGTAAAAAATCAGATATATGACTTTAAATCATTAATCAATCTTATAAATTAATTTTACTTTCGCTCGCAAACGGCGTCCAATGGCGCTCATGAAATTCCGTCCCGACAACTTCACCCTGATGCTGGTCGCCACCGTGCTGCTGGCCAGTTTTTTGCCTGCCACCGGCCAGGTCGCAGGCGCCTTTGAGACCTTGACGACGGCGGCCGTGGCGCTGCTGTTCTTCCTGCACGGCGCCAAGCTCTCGCGCCAGGCGATTCTGGCGGGCATCATGCACTGGCGCCTTCACCTGTTCATTGTCGGCAGCACCTTTGTGCTGTTTCCGTTTCTGGGCTGGGCGCTCAAGCCGCTGCTGACGCCGCTGGTCTCGCCCGAGCTGTATGTAGGCGTGATGTTCCTCTGCGTGCTGCCGTCCACCGTGCAGTCCTCGATCGCCTTTGTGTCGATGGCGCGGGGCAATATCCCGGCTGCCATCTGCAGCGCATCCGCCTCGACCCTGCTGGGCGTCTTCATCACCCCGCTGCTGGTGAGCGTGTTCGTGACCGCCCATGGCACGAGCGGTTCGTTCGTCGATGCGGTGGTCAAGATCCTGCTGCAACTGATGCTGCCGTTCGCGCTGGGCCATCTGATGCAGCGCTGGGTGGGGCCCTTCATCAAGAAGCATGGCAAGCTCACCAAGGTCGTGGACCAGGGCTCCATCCTGCTGGTGGTCTACACCGCCTTCAGCGCCGCCGTGGTGCAAGGCATCTGGCGCCAGGTGTCGGTCAGCACCTTGGTCGGTCTGCTGGTGATCAGCGCCATCATCCTGGCCCTGGCGCTGTTCCTGACCACCTTCCTGTCGCGCCGTCTGGGCTTCAGCAAGGAAGACGAAATTACCGCCGTGTTCTGCGGCAGCAAGAAGAGCCTGGTCAGTGGTGTGCCCATGGCCAAGGTGCTGTTTGCCAGCAGCACCGTGGGCATGATGGTGCTGCCGCTGATGCTGTTCCACCAGATGCAGCTGATGGTCTGCGGCGTGTTGGCTGCCAAGTACGCCAAGCGCGCACAGCAGCTGGAGGCGGAGAAGGCGCTGGGCGCAGCGGCTGCGGGCAAGTAAGCCGCAGCAACAACCCTCGAAAAACGGGCCGGGCGCTTCAAGCCCCGGCCCGTTTTACTTCAGCGCCGGGCTGAAGCTGATGCTGTATTTCTCCAGCGCGGGGCCCACTTCGAGCTGCATGGTGCGGCGCTTGACGGCGGGCTTGCCGCCGGTCACCTGGGCCGTAATCACAATACCCTTGCCATGGGCGCGGCAGCGCAGGTCCTGCAAGCCCAGGTCGTTGTCGTCATTGATCTCGGCGAAGCCCTGGGTATGGGCCGCCACCCCGCGCCAGTGTGGCGTTTCCTCGGGCTGGTTCATCCACTGCACAAACAGATAGGTCTGGCCGTTTTGCTCGCCCTGCACCAGGCGGTAGGGCTGCACGGCCTTGTTGCTGCCCTGGTTGCGGTTGCCGCACAGCTGCACGCTGGTGACGCTGTCGCTCACGGTGAAACGGTTGACGCGGGCTTCCGCCGCCTGGGCGCTGAAAGAAGAGGCCAGGCCGGCGCAAACGGCCGCCAGGCTGGCAAGTTGGCACAAAGTGCGGTGACGCATGGGTTCAATCGCTCAAAGATAGTGGCTGCGGCGGCGGGCCAGAATGGCGCCGCGCGGCGCAGCCAGGCCAAACATCATAGGCCTGCGCCATGGCGCTGCGGGGCAGATGCCGGGCTTGGCGCGGCAAATTTGCGCAAAACATCGCAAGCGATTGCAATCAGGCGGTGCTCGGGGTTTCAGGTTTTTTCAGTGCCGCAATCGCCTCGGCCAGTCGCACAATGCTGAGCGGGCCGCAGCCCTCGGCCTCGTTGCTGACGGTGACATAGGCGGACTGCCCCTTGCCACAGACGCCAGCCAAGGTGCTGGCCAGCAGCGCCAAGGTGGCCGGGTCGGCCTGCTGGATGCGGTCAAAAGGGGCCAGTTGCTTTTCGGCATCGGCATAGCCATAGGGGCCAAAGACGGGGTTCACATTCCAGCGGCAGACCAGCGGGCCGGGCCAGAGCGCGCGCAGCAGCGGCAGTTGCTCGGGCATGCGTGGCATTTTGGCATGCAGGCCCAGGCAATAGGTGGCACCGGCATGGCGCAGAATCTGGGCCAGTTGCGGCGCGATCTCGGGGCGCAGCCAGTCGGCATCACGCACTTCAAAGGCCACAATCGGCCGGCGCTCTGCCGGCAGGTTTGCCAGCTCGGCCTGTACGGCCAGCGCCAGTTGCTCCAGCGCTGCCAGGGTGGGCTGCAGGTTTAGCAGCCGGCCCAGCGGCAGCGGGCTGAGCTGGAACAGCAGCACGCCGAGCTTGTCGAGCAGGCCTTCACAGGCGGGCCGCACATAGCTGCTGAGGGCCAGTTCCACATTCAAAAAGGCCGGGTTGGGCTCGCGCCCCCGGCCTTCTTCACTGCGCACCTGTGCATCACAGACCAGTGCCGGCGCCTTGACGACAAAGCGAAAATCCGCCGGCACCTGGGCGGCATAGACCGCGTATTCAGACGCCGCCAGCGGCCGATAAAAGCTGCGGTCAATGCTGACGGTGCGCAGCAGCGGGTGCTCGGCATAGGCGTTCAGGCCGCGTTGGGCGAGGATGCGCTCGCTATAGGCCTTGTCCCAGACCAGGCCCTGCCAGCCAGGGTAGGACCAGGAGGATCCGCCCATGCGCAGCAGCGCCGGCATGGCGGGAGCCAGTTCTTGCCCCAGCAAGGGGTAGGCCGCGCCGACGGCCTGCGCACGGCCGCGCGCTTTGGCTGCAGACGCGGGTGGTGTGGCGGATGGAGTCGTGGATGGAGGAGGGGAGACTTCGCCGTCTGGCGCGTCGGCGGGCGGCGCAGCCGGGGCGGGCACAGCAGCAGCCGGCGCGGGCTCGGCGCCAAACAAATCCAAATTCGAATCGGGCTCTGGGGACATCGCGGCCCAGTATGCCATTGCTGCGCGCTGCGATTCGCATTGTTTGACGATTGGCCCCCCCGGCTGACAGCAGGCGCAGCCACTAGGCCAGCGCCCTCTGGACTGCTATAAAAATTACACTTTTCAAATCCGGCACCTGTTCAAATCCCCAGTGGCCGCCAGCAGCTATGGCACACTGCTTGTTTTGCCAGAGAAGCATTGGAGCGAGCGTAGAGCATGCAAAAGATCATTGCGCAGATTGCGGCTGAGCTGAAGGTTGCCGAATCGCAGGTTACGTCGGCGGTGGAGTTGCTGGACAGCGGCGCCACAGTGCCCTTTATTGCCCGCTACCGCAAGGAAGCCACCGGTGGTCTGGATGACACCCAACTGCGGGATTTGGCCGAGCGCCTGACCTATCTGCGGGAGCTGCAGGAGCGCCGCGAGACGGTGCTCAAGGCTATTGACGAGCAGGGCAAGCTGACCGACGCGCTGCGTCTGGCCATTGCCCGTGCGCCGACCAAGCAGGAGCTGGAAGACATTTACCTGCCTTTCAAGCAAAAGCGCCGCACCAAGGGCCAGATCGCCAAGGAATTTGGCATTGAACCGCTGGCCGACAAGCTGTTTGCCGACCCGAGCCTGGATCCGCAGCAGGAAGCCCAGGCCTTTTGCAAGCCCGCCACCGTGCTCGACGATGGCAAGCCCGGTCCGGATTTCTCGACCCCGCTGGCCGTGCTCGATGGCGTGCGCGACATCCTGTCCGAGCGCTGGGCCGAAGACCCGGTGCTGGTGCAAAAGCTGCGTGAGTGGCTCTGGGCCGAAGGCCTGCTGCGCTCCAAGAAGGTGGATGCCAAGAACGAAAACGACCCCGAGGTTGCCAAGTTCCGCGATTACTTTGACTATGACGAGCCGATTGGCCGCGTGCCATCGCACCGCGCGCTGGCTGTGTTCCGGGGCCGCGCGCTGGAGGTGCTGGAAGCCAAGCTGGTGCAGCCCGAGCTGCAGCCTGGCGTGGCACCCGAGCCGGGCCAGCCCAGCCTGGCCGAAGGCAAGATTGCGCTGCACCTGGGCTGGAGCCATGCCAAGCGTGCCAGCGATGACCTGATCCGCAAATGCGTGGCCTGGACCTGGCGGGTCAAGCTGAGCCTGTCGACCGAGCGTGACCTGTTCTCGCGCCTGCGCGAAGACGCTGAAAAGGTGGCGATCAAGGTGTTTGGTGACAATCTGCGCGACCTGTTGCTGGCTGCGCCTGCCGGTCAGCGTGCCGTGCTGGGCCTGGACCCGGGCATCCGTACCGGCGTCAAGGTCGCCGTGGTGGACCACACCGGCAAGCTGGTGGATACCACCACGGTCTACCCACATGAGCCGCGCCGCGACTGGGATGGATCGCTGGCCGTGCTGGCCCGCCTGGTGGAAAAGCACCAGATCAATCTGATTGCGATTGGCAACGGCACCGCCAGCCGCGAGACCGACAAGCTGGCCGCCGACCTGATCCGCATTGCGGAAAAGGCAGACAAGAAGATCGAGAAGGTGGTGGTGAGCGAGGCAGGCGCCTCCGTGTACTCGGCCAGCGAATTTGCGGCGCTGGAGATGCCCGACGTCGATGTCAGCCTGCGCGGTGCGGCATCGATTGCCCGCCGCCTGCAGGACCCACTGGCCGAGTTGGTCAAGATCGATCCCAAGAGCATTGGCGTGGGCCAGTACCAGCACGATGTGAACCAAAGCGAGCTGGCCCGCCAGCTGGACGCCGTGGTGGAAGACTGCGTGAACTCGGTGGGTGTAGACCTGAATACCGCCTCCGCACCGCTGCTCAGCCGTGTCTCCGGCCTGTCGGGCACGGTGGCCAAGTCGGTGGTGCGTTGGCGCGATGCCAATGGCTCGTTCAAGAACCGCAAGCAGCTGATGGATGTGGCGGGCCTGGGTGCCAAGACCTTTGAGCAGGCCGCCGGGTTCCTGCGCATCCGTGGTGGCGACAATCCGCTGGACATGACCGGTGTGCACCCGGAAACCTATGCGGTGGTCGAGCAGATCATTGCCACCACGGGCAAGCCGGTAGACCAGCTGATGGGCCGTGGCGAGGTGCTCAAGGGCCTGAAGGCCGAGCGCTTTGCCAGCGACAAATTTGGTGCCGTCACCATCTCTGACATTCTGGGCGAGCTGGAAAAGCCCGGCCGTGACCCGCGCCCGGACTTTGTCGTGGCCCGCTTCAACGAAGGCGTGGAAGACATCAAGGACCTGCGCGAAGGCATGACCCTGGAAGGCACGGTCAGCAACGTTGCTCAGTTTGGCGCCTTTGTGGATCTGGGTGTGCACCAGGATGGCCTGGTCCACGTCAGCCAGATGAGCTACAAGTTCATCGAAGATGCCCGCGAAGCGGTCAAGACCGGCCAGATCGTCAAGGTCAAGGTGCTGGAAGTGGATGTGGAGCGCAAGCGCATCAGCCTGACGATGAAGCTGGACGCCGCGCCCCCGCGCCGCGATGGCCCGCGTGACAACCGCTTTGAATCGGCCGGCCGAGGCCAGGGCGGTGGCGGCCGGGGTGGCTACACGCAGCCGGCCCGCGCCAACCAACCTGCGCAGCAAAACGCGATGGCCTCGGCCTTTGCCAAGTTGCAAGGCCTCAAAAAATAAGTGCTGGGCCATTGCCTGCGCTGACCGCAAGTGCCAAACGGCCTTGCGGTTTTTTGTTGGGTGCTGCATCCCGCCAAGAATCGGCCAAAGATGACATCCGCCAGCCCGGAAATTGGATGTAATAACGGCTTGCGCCTCCCCACCTTCTGATCTCCCCACACCATGCCCCCCGACCACGCCGCGCCCGACGATGAGCCTGTAGCCCAGCCTGTTCCCGGACCTCAGCGGCCCTCGCGTCGTACGCTGGCCGAGACGGGGCCAGGTGGCAGGCGTGGCGCGGGGCGCCGGCGCAAGGGCGCATCCACACAAGAGACCCTGGCCCCGCTGTTGGCGATCGTGCCGGGCCTGCGGTTGATGGTGGGCATGGTCATTGCGGCGGTGGTGATTCTGGGCCTGTATGTAGGCAGGGATGTGCTGCTGCCGGTGGCCTTGGCTGCGTTGCTGGGCTTTTTGCTCGATCCTGCGGTCAGCCGGCTCAAGCGCTGGGGCCTGCCCCGGGTGCTATCGGTGGCGCTGGTGATGGCGCTGGCCCTGGGAGCGCTGGGCGCAGGCGCCATCTATGTGGGCAACCAGGTGACCAGCCTCAGCGCCGAGCTGCCGACCTACCAGAACACCATTCGCCAGAAGCTGCGCCACGTCAAACCGTATTTCAATGGCCCGGGGGTCTGGGACGGCGCGGTCAAGGTGCTCAACACGGTGGAAACCGAAATAGGGCAAGGCGACGCCCGCCGCCGCGTGCAGAAGGTGGAAGTGCAGGAGCCGGAGGTCAAGCCCATCCAAAAGGCGCTGGAGCTGCTGAGCAAGGTGGCTGAGCCGCTGGCCACCACCGGCATTGTGTTCCTGTTTGTCGTGCTGATACTGCTGGACCGCAGTGGCCTGCAGGACCGGCTGCTGCGGCTGATGGGGCCGAATACGCACATGGCCTCCGACGCGCTCGATGACGCTGCGACGCGCATCGGCCAGTACCTGCGCATGCAGCTGTTCGTCAACCTCAGCTATGGGGTTCCGATGGCGCTGGGGCTATGGTGGATTGGGGTACCCGGCGCCATTCTCTGGGGCATTCTGGCGGCGGTTCTGCGCTTTGTTCCCTACATCGGGCCGATGGCATCGGCCGTTTTTCCGCTCACGCTGGCGTTTGCAGTGGACCCCGGCTGGAGCCTGCTGCTGTGGACCCTGGCACTGATTCTGGTTCTGGAGCTGATCAGCAACAACGTGATCGAGCCATGGTTGTATGGGGCCAGCACCGGTTTGTCGACCTTGTCTATCATTTTGGCGGCGACCTTCTGGACGGCGCTGTGGGGCCCGGTGGGCCTGATCTTGTCGACTCCGCTGACGGTCTGCCTGTTGGTACTGGGGCGCTATATCCCGGGGATGGGGTTTTTGGAGATTTTGCTAGGCAGCCAGGCGGTGTTTGACCCGCCGGAGAAACTGTTGCAGCGCCTGTGGCGTGGCGATGTGGACCAGGCAATCGATGTGGCCTCGGAAAATATTGACGAAGCGCTGCCACCCAAGCCCAGCCAGCAGGACCAGGCATTTGCCGTCACCCATTTCTACGACGAGGTGGCCGTGCCGGCCCTCCAGATTGCGGCCCAGCAGTACCGCAGCGCTGCCAGCCCACCGCAGCGCCAGCGCTTGTCGGAGGCGGTGGCCAGGCTGCTCAGTGGCTTGCAGCGCCATTACCCGCCTGACGCATTGCCCGAGGCGGTCGAGGGCCAACCGCCCCCGGCCTCGGTTGTCTGTGTCGGCATGCAATGGGACATCGACCGGCATGCCGCCACCATGGCAGCCCATGCGCTGCGGCTGCACGGGGTAGATAGCAGCACCCGCGCGGTGTCCATCGACACCGTGCTCCGTCAGGGTGATCTGTCGCTGTACGACGGTGTGCGCCACCTTTGCATCTGCAGCTTCCATCCGAACCCATTGGGCAGGCTGGCCCAGATGTGCGAGAGCCTGCGCCAACGCTGCCCGCAAATGCAGATCACCGTGATGCTGCTGGGTGCGCAGAGCAGGGGGGGCGTGCGCAGCGACACCTTGAACAGCATGCGCGCGCACCGTGCGGTCCAGCAGATCAGCGACCTGACGCGCCTGGTCTTGGGCGAAGGCGCCTCCAGGTTGGATGCCACCTGACGGAAGATCTGCAGACGCCTCTGGCTGGGCAGCGAACGCTCTGGGCGGCGCCGGTGGCCGGTGGGTGCCTGGGCCTGTTCAGTCAAAGGGCTTGGCGCCCAATGCGGTGACGACGTGGTCGACAAAGCAGGTGATACGCGAAGCCAGCGCCGTGTTGCGGTAGTAGACCGCATGGATGGACTGGCGTACATCAAGCAGTTGGTCTTCGAACAACGGCACCAGCTGACCGCTGTCGCGGTCTGCGCGCGTCATGAAATCCGACAGGCAGACCATGCCCTGACCGGCCAAGGCCATATGGCGCAGCGTTTCGCCGCTCGAAGAGGCAACCGCCGGCTGAATGCGCAGCAGTTCGCCGCCGGTGTCACGCAGTGGCCATTCATTGAGCGAATCGGGCTGGGTGAATCCCAGCAACACATGCTGCGCCAACTGCTGGATATCGGTCGGGGTGCCGTGGCGTGCGAGGTAGGCGGGGCTGGCCAATACCCGGATGCGGCTGATGCCCACAGGCCGCGCATGCATGCTTGAATCCTTGAGCGCGCCAATGCGAAAGGCCACATCGCTGCGCTTTTCGATCAGATCCACAATGCCTTCGTGCGAGTGCAGTTCCAGCTCCACCTCGGGGTACGTGGCGCGAAAACTGTCGACCAGGGGCACCAGCACATGCAACATAAAGGGCGTGGCGGCATCCACCCGCAGGCGCCCGGCAGGCCGCACACGCCGCGCGGCCATCAGCTCTTCGGCCTCGTCCACCGATACCAGAATGGCGCGTGCCCGCTGCAAGAAGGCGCTGCCTTCCTCGGTCAACTCCAACCGGCGGGTGGTGCGGCGCAGCAGCGTGGTTTGCAGCTTTTCCTCCAGCCGCCCCAAGGTGCGGCTGGTGGCGGAGACGGTCTGGTCCAGCAGCTCGGAGGCGGCGGTGATCGAGCCGGTATCGACCACGGCCACAAAGGCCTGCAATTCGTCGAGCGTGGTCTTCATTGTTGCCCTGGCGTCAAAAGATTTTGGTGGCGATGGTACTTAATCTGCAAATATTAGCAGGGCACACTAGCAGCTATGAAGTCTTCCGCTGTATTGTTCGCATTGGCCATTGGCGCTTTCGCCATTGGCACTACCGAGTTTGCCCCGATGGGGCTGTTGCCTGTGATCGCCCAGGGGGTCGACGTCAGCATTCCTACTGCGGGCATGCTGGTGTCGGCCTATGCCGTGGGCGTGATGCTGGGTGCACCTGTGATGACCTTGCTGTTCAGCCGCTTTGGCCGGCGCGCGGCACTGGTCACCTTGATGCTGATTTTCACCGTCGGCAATCTGCTCTCGGCACTGGCCCCTGGCTACACCACCTTGCTGCTGTCGCGCCTGGTGACCAGCCTCAACCATGGGGCCTTCTTTGGCATTGGCGCTGTGGTGGCGGCCAGCGTGGTGCCCAAGGACAAGCAGGCCAGCGCCATTGCTGCGATGTTCATGGGGCTGACGGTGGCCAATATCGGCGGCGTGCCCGCGGCCACCTGGATTGGCCAGCAAGTGGGCTGGCGGCTGGCCTTTGCCGGCACGGCCGCGCTGGGCCTGATCACCATTGCTGCGCTGTGGATGGTGCTGCCCAAGGGCGAGGCCGGCACACGCCCGGACGTGCGCCGTGAACTCAAGGTGCTGACCCGCCCCGAGGTGCTGCTGGCCATGGGCACCACGGTGCTCGGTGCCGGCTCCATGTTCACGCTCTACACCTATGTGGCGCCGGTACTGACCGAGATCACCCATGCCAGCCCCGGCTTCATCGCCTTTGCGCTGGTGCTGATCGGCGTGGGCTTCACCATCGGCAACAGCTTGGGTGGCCGGCTGGCGGACTGGTCGCTCGATGGCGCTACACGCATCATCCTGCTGGCCCTGGCCCTCATCATGGTGGTGCTGCCTTGGGCGCTTGGCACCCATCTGGGCGCCGGCATGGGTCTGGTCGTGTGGGGTGCTGCCGCCTTTGGCATGGTGCCACCGGTGCAGATGCGGGTGATGCAGGCCGCCGCAGAGGCGCCCGGCCTGGCCTCGTCCGTCAATGTGGGCGCTTTTAATCTGGGCAATGCTGTGGGCGCCGCATTAGGGGGAGCCGTCATCAGCCAGGGTCTGGGCTATGGCGCAGTGGCCTGGGCAGGCGCGGCGCTGGCTGCAGGCGGGCTCGGTCTGGTGCTGATCCAGGGTCGCATGCGCCGTGTGCAGGCCCGCCACGCAGCAGCAGCGGGTAACCTCTAATCCCCGGCGCTGGCCCCAGGCTCCCTGTGCAGACCACAAGCTGCACGGGGAGCTTTTGCTTTTTTAAAGTGGGTTCTGCCTGGCCCGGAATTGCCCAAGAAACGAAAGAGCAGGGCGGTGAGTATAGTTGATATTTCATCAAAAGAATATTGTTGATACAGGGCTTTATCTGCAAGGATGAAAAGCGCAAACTGTCCACCAATGCGATGAGAACCTGGTTGGGCTGCCAACCACTGCAGGGCCGCCGCACATTTCTGTCCGTATTTTTCTCAAGGAGTTTTTCATGTCTATTCCTCGCTTTGGTGTTGGTACTTTCCGTCTGCAAGGGCAGGTCGTGGTCGACTCGGTGCGCAATGCACTGGAGCTGGGCTACCGCGCGGTTGACACCGCGCAAATCTATGGCAATGAAGCCGAGGTGGGCCAGGCCATTGCCGACAGCGGTGTGGCGCGAGAAGATTTGTTTGTCACCACCAAGATCTGGACCGACAACTACAGCCAGTCCAAGCTGGTTCCCAGCCTCAAGGACAGCCTCAAAAAGCTGCGCAGCGACTATGTGGACCTGACCCTGATCCACTGGCCTGCACCGGGCAATGGCGTGGAACTGCAAGAGTTCATGACGGCACTGGCCGACGCCAAGGCCCAGGGCCTCACCCGCCAGATCGGTATTTCCAACTTCAATATCGAGCTGACCCGCCAGGCCATTGCCGCCGTTGGAGCAGGGGAGATCGCCACCAACCAGATCGAGCTCAGCCCCTACCTGCAAAGCCCCAAGCTGACAGCCTTTCTCCAGGAGCAGGGCATTGCCGTGACTTCGTACATGACCCTGGCCTACGGCAAGGTGCTGAAGGACCCGGTGTTGGCCGAGATCGCCAACAAGCACCAGGCCACCGTCGCCCAGGTCGCCCTGGCCTGGGCGCTGCAACTGGGCTACGCCGTCATTCCATCTTCCACCAAGCGCGAGAACCTGGCCAGCAACCTGCTGGCCCAGCAACTGGTGCTGGATGCCGAAGACATGGCCCGCATTGCCCAGCTGGAGCGCAACGGCCGTGAGGTCAATCCCGAGGGACTGGCGCCTGTGTGGGATTGAGACCCTGACAGGGTTTTTTAGCGAAGGCCTGCCGTTGTGCAGGCCTTTTTCATGTCCAGGAGCAGGGTGAGCCGTTAGGATGCGCGTAGAGAATACGTAAGGAAATGTATGCGCTATCTGATGGCGCTGGGCCTGCTGCTTTTAGGCTCAGCCGGTGCCCAAGAGGTGTACCGCTGCGGCAATAGCTATAGCTCCGAGCCCTGCAAAAATGCCAAAACCATTGATGTCACACCCGCAGTCAGCAACCCGGATGGACCGCTGACACGGCTGATCTACCTCTGTAAACGACCTGACAATACCGAGCTGTGGTGGATAGACCGGCCATGTTCGCAAGAGCGATGGGACTTGGTCGAGAGCGTTAGAGTGCCCAGCAATGTGGATTGGAAGACCCAAATGGCCATCGCCCAACGAAAACGGGCGGACGATGCGCGGCTAGCCAGCCAGGCTCGTCATTACTACCATTCGGCTGCGCCTGGCAGCGGTCGTTCCAACGAGGCGCGTTGCGAGGAATTCAAGCAAAGGGTGGAATATCTGGATTCCGCCGCCAGAGCCGGCGGTACCGCACGCAAGATGGAATGGATCCGTGAAGAACGGCAACGCGCGCGGGACGAGCAATTCCGGGCCGGGTGCTGAGGTTCCTGTTACAGCGCTTGCATGCGTTGGCGGGTTGCAGACCAGCGCGCAGCTACACTGCGCGGCAGGAGGAATGGCGATGGATTGGGCAAGATTGCAGATGGAGATAGACCGACAGCTCGCCTGGATGCTTTTCTGGTCGCTGATCGCTACAGTTATCTCCTTGTGGGTCGGTTATGAGCTGTTGAAGGCTGCGATCAAGAACGGAATCAATGCCTCAAACCTGGGCGACCGCCGCAGGTCGATGCAAGCGGCGCAGCCACCGGTGGCGCCGGCAGGCTACCGTTGGGTGCTGGTCAAGGATGACAAGCCGGGCGCTGACATGCGGCCGGAGCGCTGAGAGACAGAGGTTGCTCGTGTCCAAACAATGAGGCACGGTTTGTAGCGATGATGGCTTCTCACCAGTACTTATCTAATTGATACGATGTATATTATGTTAAGTCGTATTTCTTCCTAGCCTGTACCTCTCGCCGAGCAGAGAACCTCAAACCTGCCCTGCCACTTGGCAAGGCAGTCACTTTGTTGCCAAATCAAGGGTTAACCACGGCTTATCCAGCCTCTCGATGATTCGTTTTACTAAGACAATTTCCTGTCATTCGATCCAAGGAATAGTTATATGAAAAACGAAAAATCGCTGGGTGCCGTGCCGGCGCGCTACAGCATGGCCGCGCTGGCCGCCATTGTCGCGCTGACGATGACCGCTTGCGGCGGCTCCAGCCATAACGACCAGGACGATCTGGTGAGCACGGCTTGCGAGGCTGGCACGTCGGATGGTTCGGTGGTGGTGGGTTCTGGCCTGCCTGGCGATCCTTCGTTCCCTGAGCTGGCTTCGGGCTACCGCACCGGCAAGAAAGTGGTCGAAGGCCACAAGTACATGGTGGTGACGGCCAACCCTCTGGCATCCAAGGCCGGTTGTGAAGTGCTGAAGTCTGGCGGCTCTGCGGTGGATGCTGCGGTGGCCGTGCAGATGGTGCTGGGTCTGGTGGAGCCCCAGTCCAGCGGTATTGGCGGTGGCGCCTTCATGCTGTACTACGATGCAGCCACTAAAAAGGTGACGGCTTATGACGGCCGCGAAACCGCACCTGCGGCCGCGACGCCAGATTACCTGCGCTATATCGACAGTGGCACCCAGACCACGCCGCTGCCCAGCGCCCGTGCCAGCGGCCGCTCCATCGGCACGCCCGGCGCTGTGCGCATGCTCGACCTGGCCCACAAGGACCATGGTGCCAAGCCCTGGAAGGACCTGATCCAGCCCGGTATCGACCTCGCCACCAATGGCTTCAAGATCAGCGGCCGCATGTCCGATGCGCTGGCCGGCGCCAAGACCGCGCTGCAGGCGGATGCCGATGCGCTGGCCATTTATTTCAACGCCGATGGCTCGACCAAGGGCCTGGGTGAAACCTTCAAGAACCCTGCCTATGCCGCAACGTTGACGAAGATGGCGACTGGCGGTGCCGATGCTTTCTACACCGGATCGGTGGCTCAAGGCATTGTCGACAAGATCGCCGTGACCCAGAACGTGACCACCGGCGCGCCCATCACCCCCGGCGTGACCACGATGGCCGACCTGGCGGGTTACCAGGCCAAAAAGCGTGATGCAGTCTGCACCACCTACCGCGCCAAGTACGTGATCTGCGGCATGCCACCGCCCTCGTCCGGTGGTATTGCCGTGGCGCAGGCCATGGGCGTGCTGGAGAACTTTGACCTGGCCCCCCACAAGCCCACCGCGCTGGATCTGGAAGGCGGCAAGCCGACTGCCATGGGCGTGCACCTGGTGAGCGAAGCCGAGCGCATGGCCTATGCCGACCGCGACATGTATGTGGCCGACACCGACTTCACCCCCCTGCCCGGCCCGCTGTACAGCACCTTGCTGGACAAGAGCTACCTGAAGTCGCGCGCGGCGCTGATCTCGCCCACGCAGAGCATGGGCACTGCCAGCGCCGGCCAGTTTGGCAACACCCGTCTGGGCGTGGGCAAGGTGACCGAAGCCGGCACCACGCACATGACCATCGTCGATGGCAAGGGCAACGTGGTCAGCATGACCACGACGGTGGAAGCAGGCATGGGCTCCTACCACATGACCCAGGGCTTTATCCTGAACAACCAGCTGACCGATTTCTCTGCGGCCCCGGTGTCGGCCGATGGTCTGCCGATCGCCAACAAGGTGGAAGCGGGCAAGCGCCCTCGCAGCTCGATGGCGCCTACGCTGGTGTTTGACGCCACGGCTGATGGCCAACCCGGCGCGTTCAAGATGGCCACGGGCTCGCCCGGCGGTGCCACCATCATCCAGTTCGTGACCAAGACCCTGGTCGGCGCGCTGGACTGGGGCCTGGATGCCCAGCAAGCCACCAACCTGGTGAACTTTGGCGCCTCCAACAGCCGCACCACCAACCTGGGCGGTGAGCACCCCAACATCAACGCCACCAACGGCGGTGACAACGATCCGCTGGTGCTGGCACTGCGCGCCATGGGCCACACCGTGTCGGTCAATGCGCAATCCAGCGGCGTGGGCACCGTTATCCGCACCGCCAATGCGGCCGGCGAAGCCCGCCTGAGCGGTGGCGCCGATCCACGCCGTGAAGGTGTGGTGCTGGGCGATACCTACAAGGCCAAGTAAGCCTCGGGTTTCAGCAACATCAAAAAGCCGCTGCAGGTCGATGCCTGCAGCGGCTTTTTTTGTGCTCAGCGCCCTGCTCGGGCTTTATCGCTTATCGCATCAAGCAGCAGCTTGGGCAGGCAGCTCCTGGCGCCGCAGGTGCTGGTTGATCTGCTCGATCACCGGCAGAAGATCCGCCACGCTGTCGATCACAAAATGGGCGCCGGCGCTGCGCAGCTGTTCGCTGGCGGTACTGCGGATGTCTGCTTGCTCATCCGAGCTCAGCGCCTGCCACTCGGGCAAGGACAGGCCATTGGCATTGCCGCTGACTGCCACACCGACCGTCCAGCAACCGGCGTTCAGGCCTTCGGCAATGCCGACGCCGGTGTCGTCTACCTTGACCACGGTCGAGGCTGGCCAGATGCCCAGGTCGGCAAAGCAGCGGTACATCATCAAAGGGCTGGGGCGGCCAGCGGTCAGGTCGCCGGCGCAGACGATGTTGTCGGGCGCATAGCCGGCGCGGGCCGCGATGGGTTCGAGCACATCCATGATCGGGCGGTTGTAGCCGGTGGTGCTGCCGATCTTGATGCCATCGAGACGCAGGCGGTTGACCACTTCCAGCGCACCCGGGATGAAATCGGCAAAGTCACCGACCACGCGGGCGTTCATCGGCGTGAACACCTCGTAGAGATGGTCGATATCGCTGTTGGCCACCGGCTTGCCATAGCGGCTCTCCCACTGTGCTGCCACTTCGGGCAGTTGGCAGAGCGCCGCAATATGGTCCCATTTGGCTGAACCCATCGGGCCCCGGGCCTGGGCGATGCTGATCTCGATGCCGAAATCCTTGAACAGCTGCACAAAGGCGCCCATGGGGGCACGTGAGCCAAAGTCGACAATGGTGCCGGCCCAGTCAAAAACAACGGCTTGTACGCGTTGCGGGTTGTGAAAATTCGTCATGTTGTCCTCTGCCCGCTGGCCCGGCCAGGGCCATTTGGGGTATATCTATATAGAAGATGGGTCGTTCTTGAGGCCTGCGCGCCTTTACCAATTGGCAAAGGTGTCATGGGCCACGCCAAAACCGGTGCTGGCCCCCGTGCCGCTGGTGACGATGGCCACGCGGGTGGCGGCATCCGGTGCCTCGATAAAGCAGTCCGTCTGCGGGGCTGATGGGTAGATGCCCACCCAACGCTCGGTCACGCGGTAGTCGCCAATGTTCAAGGCCTCGCGCATGTGGCGCAGCATCAGCGCATCTACATCGTCCTGCGCAAACGGTTTGACGGAGGCGCCGTAGTGGTGCGAATCGCCCACCACCAGGCTGCCGTCGGCGCTCTGCACCACAATCAGGTGGATGCCTTGGGCAAGGCTTTCGCCCTCTTCCTGCTGTAACTGCTCCAGCAAGGCCTGCGCCTCGGGCAGCTTGCTGTAGCCGTGGTAGCGCACCAGGCTCAGGTCCCCCATCACCGATGCGTTCAGGCGCAAATTGGCAGCTGGCTGTACGCGCAGCATCTGCAGCTGGCACAGCTGCACCTGGTGCTTGGCAAACAGCGCGCTGTAAAGGCCATGGATATCGGCATTGGTGCAGACCACCACACGCTCTGCATGCAGCTGCCCCTTGGCCGTGACCACCTTGGGCGTGGCGACTTCCAACACCGCCTCGCCAAACCGGAAAGTCACCTGCATCTGCTCGGCCAGCCATTGGGTCAGTTGGGCAATCGCGTCGCGTGATTCCACCCTCAGGTCAATGGGGCTGTGCAACACGGCCTTGGCCTGCTCCAGCCGCAGCTCCGGCGCATGGCGGGCGGCCTCTTCGGCTGTCCACAGCGCGCAGTTCACGCTCTGGGCCATCTCGGTCTGCATAAAGGCCTGCAGCACATCCAGTGCTTTGTCGCGCGTGGCCACCAGGTTCAGGCCCTGGTGCTGCACGGCAATTCCGGCCTTCGGTGCAAGCTCGGCCCAGACGTCGCGCGCATGGCGGGCGCGTCGCCAAGTGTCCCCTGCCCCCTGGCCGGTCACCGTCACAAAGCCGAAATTGCGGATCGAGGCGCTCACGCAGGCGGCATCCCGGTCCACCACGCAGACCTTGAGGCCCCGGCGTGCCGCTTCATAGGCATGGGCCAGGCCAACAATGCCAGCGCCTACCACGATCACATCAAAACTTGTGCTTCCTACCGTCATTCCTGTCTTTCCTGATTCTCAAATCATCTTGTCCATCATCGCGATCAACGCTGCCGCCATGCCTGCGTGCGCTTGTTCAACCACAAGCCCAGCGCCTGGTAGAGGACGGTCACCACGCAGCTGATGGTGGCGATCATCACGGCCATCGCAGCGGCGGCGGCCATGTCGCCGGCTTCATCCAGGTTCAGGATGGCAACGGCGCCCAGGCGGGTCTCCGGCGAGTAGAGGAAGACGACGGCCGAGATCGTGGTCATCGCGGCCACGAAGAAGTAGCGCGACACCTCCAGCAGGGCCGGCAGGCACATCGGCAGGGTCACCTTCCACAGGGTGCGGTAGAAAGGCACCTTGAGCGATGCGCTGACCGATTCAAACTCGCCGTCAATGGACTTGAGCGCCGTCACCAGGGTCATATGGCCGGTGGTGTAGTAGTGCATCACCGTGCACAGCACCATCAGCGGCATGGTCTGGTACAGAAAGTTCAGCGGGTTGCCCGGGGCGTTGAAAAAGAAGATGTAGCCCAGGCCCAGCACCAGGCCGGGCACGGCCATCGGCAGCATGGCCAGCATGCGCAGCACGGGGCGCAGCGCGGGCATGCCCTTGGTTTTTTCCAGCAGGTAGGCGCCCATGAAGACCACAATGGGCCCCGCCACGGCAGCGCTGGCGGCCATGGTCAGACTGTTGAACACGGCGGTGTCCACACCGGCATCGACCAGGCCGCTGGTGTAGTGGCTCAAGGTCAGGCCCAACTGGTAGGGCCAGAACTGGACCAGCGAGGCAAAGATGGCCATGCCGAACATGGCCAGCATCAATGCAGCCAGCGCCCAGCACAGCAGGCTGCAGAAGCGGTCGGTCGCGGCATGGCGGCTCGGCTGCAGCACTACGGCGCGCGCGGTCAACACAGCGGTCTGCTTTTTCTGGACATGGCGGTCAATCGCATAGGTGATGACGGCAGGCAGCAACAGCAGCAAGGCCACGACGGCACCGCGCTGGAAATCCTGCTGGCCGATCACCAGCTTGAACACATCAGTGGCGAGCATGTTGAAGTTGCCGCCGATCACCTTGGGGATGCCGAAATCGGTGATCACCAAGGTAAACACCACCAATGCGGCCGAGACCACGCCATAGCGCGCCGCCGGCAAGGTGACGGTGAAGAACTGGCGCGTGCGGCTGGCCCCGAGCGCAGTGGCGGCCTCGTACAGGCGCTGGTCACCCAGCGCAAGTGCGGTGATCAGAATCATCAGCGCATGCGGAAAGGTCGCAAAGCACTGGGCCAGCACAATGCCGGGCGCGCCGTAAATGGTGTCAAAACCCAGGCCATTGAGGACGGACTTGAGCACGCCCTGGTTGCCAAACCAGTAGATCAGCGAGATGGCGGACAGCAGCGAGGGTGCCAACAAAGGCAGCAGGCTGATGCTGCGCAGCAGACCCTTGGCGCGGATGCCCGAGCGGGTAATGGCATAGGCAAAGCCAAAGGCCAGCGGGATGACCACGGCGGTGACCACCAGCGAAACCCAGAGGCTGTTCCAGAGACTGCCCAGCAGCGCGGGCGACTGGAAATAGCGGACAAAGCGCATGAAGGCCGAGCCCTCTTCGCCCGAGGTGGGCGCAAAGGCCTGGCCCAGCAAGGCAGCCAGCGGTGCCAGCAGCCCCATCAACAACAGCGCCGTGATGGCAACCAGCGCCAGTTGCGCGATACGGTCAGTGGGCGCTGCGCGCAGGCCGGTGTGGCGGGGAAGCGCTGCAGGCGCTGAAACGGATAAGGTCATAGTGGTGTCGTAGGTCCCCAGGGTCTGGGGCATGGCCGCAAGCGGCCCCGGCCCCGGCGCTTGCCGGGGCCGGGGGAGCGCTCAGGCGGCCTGGGCAAAGATCTTCAGCTGCTGCGCATGGATGGAGAACTGCAACCAGCGGCCCGTCTGGATATCGAGCTGCAGGCATTGCGCAGGGCTCAGCTGCAGCTGCACATGGCGCTCGGGCAGGCGCTGCACATCCACGTGGACAATGCAGACCGCACCGAGAAACTCCAGCTGCTCCACCACGCCCGTCAGCACCGGCGAGCCATTGGGCGCGGGCGCGCTGGCAACAGGAGGCATGGCGGTACAGTCATGCACGCTGCAGTCTTCGGGCCGCAGATAGACATGCAGGCTTTGGCCCGGGGCAAGGCGCGGCGCCTGCGGGCAGTACAGCTTGTGGCCCGCCAGCGTGATGCCGCCATTGCCGGCGGCCAGCGCCTGCAGCTTGTTGGCCTTGCCGATGAATTCCGCCACAAACGGGGTGGCGGGGCGTTGGTAGATGTCGCGGGGCGTGCCCACCTGCTCGACCACGCCATGGTTCATCACCACCACGCGGTCGGCCATGGCCATCGCCTCCTCCTGGTCATGCGTGACCATGATGGTGGTGACATACAGGCGCTGCTGCAGCGCACGGATCTCGTTGCGCAGGTGCACGCGCACGGTCGCATCCAGGGCCGACAGCGGTTCATCGAGCAGCAGCAGCCCGGGCGACATGGCCAGCGCACGGGCCAGGGCCACGCGCTGCTGTTGGCCACCCGACAGTTGGGCCGGGTACTTGCCGCCACTGACCGACAGGCCCACGGTATCCAGCAGGCTTTGCACCTTCTGGGCCACCAGGGCCTTGGGTTGGCGCTGGCTGACCAGGCCATAGGCGACGTTGTCAGCCACCGTCAGATTGGGAAACAGCGCATACGACTGGAAGACGATCCCATAGTCCCGCTGCGAAGCGGGCAAGGCCGAGATGTTCTTGCCGTCCTGCCAGATCTCACCGCTGGTCTGGGCCTCCAGCCCCGCAATCGCGCGCAGCAAGGTGGTCTTGCCGCAGCCCGAAGGGCCCAGAAAGCACACCAGCTCGCCACGGCGAATCTGCAGGTGGATCGACCGCAACGCGGTAAAGCTGCCGTAGGACTTGTGCAGATGGCGGATCTCCAAAAAGGGCGCGCCGCCCTCTTCGTCGCCTTTGCGCAAGCCCGGCTCGGCGGACTCGAACGCATACGAGGTATCGCGCACGGCTACGGGCTGCGCCGCCTGGCCCTGCGCTGCTGGCAAATGCGCTGTCTCCCTGTCACTCACTTCTTGGCCTCGCTCTTGGCGTCGTAACGCTTGGTCCACTCGGTCAGCACGCGCTCACGGCTGTCGGCCATCTTGGAGAAGTCCAGCGGAATCAGGCGCGACTCATAGTCGGCAGGGATATTGGTCAGCTTGGGGGCCACACCGGGCATGGCGGTGACGGCGAAGTTCTTGCCGTACAGCTCCATGGCTTCCTTGCTCACGGCCCAGTCCACCAGTTTTTGTGCGGCGTCGGCGTGCTTGGTGCCCTTGTAGATGCTGATGCCTTCCAGATCCCAGCCCAGGCCTTCCTTGGGGAACACCAGCTCGATCGGTGCGCCCTTGGCCTTGTTGGCATGCGCGCGGTATTCGAAGGAGATGCCAGCCACGTACTCGCCTTGGGCGGCCATGTTGCAAGGCTTGGAGCCCGAGTGGGTGTACTGTGCAATGTTCTCGTGCAGGGCATCCATGTACTTCCAGCCGCCGCCGTTGCCGTTGTCGTCGCCAAACAGCTGCAGCCAAGCGGCCACGTCAAAGTAGCCGGTACCGCTGGATGCGGGGTTGGGCATGACCACCTGGCCCTTGAACTCGGGCTTGGTCAGGTCTTGCCAGCTGGTGGGCATGGGGATGTTGCGCTTCTTGGCTTCCACCGTGTTGAAGCAGATGGTGGCGCCAAACACGTCCATACCAACCCAGTGGGGCGGGTTCTTGCTGTCGCGGTACTTGGCGGTGATCGCCTCCAGGCCCTTGGGCGCATAGGCTTGCAGCATGTCGTTCTTGTCGAAGATCGCCAGGCTCGATGCGGCCACGCCCATGATCACGTCGGCCTTGGGGTTGGCCTTTTCTGCCAGCAGCTTGGCGGTGATGACACCGGTGGAGTCACGCACCCACTTCAGCGCGATGTTGGGGTGGTTCTTGTTGAACGCCGTCTCATAAGCCTTGAGCTGGTCCATCTCGAGTGCCGTGTAGACCGTCAGTTCCGTCTTCTGGGCATGCACCAGGCCTGCGGCCATCATGGCGGCGGCTGCAGCCACCAGCTTCTTCCAATTCTTCATTGCAAACTCTCTCGCCGGGTTAATGGGATCGGGAGAGTATCTGGACCATTTATGACAAGCGCGTGGCGGATTCACGAATCTTGGATGACACAGTCTGTCGTCGTATTGACGATCTATTTTGACTGTATCGCAGGCGCTACATGGGGCCGTTGATGCGTGATGGCGAGTGCGGCATTCCCGCTGGCGGGACGCTGGATTGGCCGCCACTTTATGCTGCCCCCATGTCATCAGCCATCTGGATCGCCTATATCGACGGCAGCGCCCTGCCCAACCCAGGACGCATGCGCATTGGCGGCATCGTCTATGCACCCGATGGGGCCAGCCATCAGTTCAGCCAGTCTCTGCCCCATACCGGCTGCAACAACGAGGCCGAGGCCGTAGCAGCGATCCACGCCCTTACCTGGCTGCAAGGCATGGGCGCGCGCGAGGTATTGCTGCACACCGACAGCAGCATTCTGGCGGCGCAAATGGCAGAACCCGCCGCAAAACCCATCGCCCGCCTGGCCGCGCTGTATGAACAGGCCCGCGCGCTGCGCGCCGGCTTTGCGCAACTGGAGGTGCGCTGGGTGCCACGCCACAAGAACACCATCGCCGATGCCTTGGCGCGGGGTGATGCGGTGCCGGGCGCAGATGCGGTGGACGCTTCCCCGCTAGCCGCCACGGTTTGATCGAGACCGCAGCTGCCAGCACAGCGCTGACCCCCTAGTTCTTGCCCCGCAGGCGCGAGCCAGGCAGCTTGCGCAAAGGCCGCGCTGCCGGTTGCGTGCTGCGCATCGGTCGGCGGCTGCTGCCTGCCGCCGGATCGGCAGCGGTGACAGCATCCCCTCCCCTGCCCGCGCTTTGTGCCCATTCCAGCTTGCACTGGGCCAATTCGCTTTCATGGCGGTGGGCTTGCAGCGCCAGAGCTTGCGCATGCGCCGCTTCTGCGGTCTGCAGGCGGTGTAGCAGCTGCTGCGCCTCGGTTTGGGCCTGCTGCAGCTGCACGGTTTGCTGCTCGCGTTGCTCCTGCAGCGCTTGCTTGTCCTGCTGCCATTGGGCTTCCAGCTTGGCCAGCTTTTCCTGCTCGGCACGCTGAGCGGCCATGGCCTGCTTGGTGTCCTGGCGCGCACGGTCCAGGTCTTGCAACACCCGGTGCTGCTGCAGCTGGGCGCTGTGCTGCAACTCGCGCAGCTGCTCGGCATGGGCCATGTCCGCCTCATCGCGGGCCTTGCGGTTGGCAAACAGCTCCTGCTCCAGCGCTTGCAGGCGCTGCTGCTGGGTGGCGGCGAACTGGTCTTTTTGCCGGCCAGCCTGCTCCAGGTCGGCCAGGCGCCCGCTTTGCATCTTGATCTGCGCATGGGCCACCGCCAGCGCCTGCTCGGTGGTGGCACGCTGCTGGGCCATCAGGCTGCGCTCTTGTTCCAGCGCTTGCTGGGCGTCTTCGAGCGCCTGCTGCTGCGCCTGCAGATCCTCGCGCACGGGCTCCAGCAGCGCATCGGCCGCTTGGATCGCTTGCGCTTGCACCTGCTCCCACACTTGCTGCAGCGCCTGCACCAGTGCGGGCGGCAAGCCGTTGGCAGTGGCGCCATCTGGGTTGCCGGCCAGAGCATTGCCCCCGCCTCCAGCGCCCAGGCGCGGGCCCAAGGTGGCAAACCAGGCTTCCAGCATGGGGCTCACGGTATTGGGCGAGCCCCGGCCAATCTTTTGGCGCACCCGCTCAATCGTGGGCCTTTTGCCCTCCAGCAGCAGCGCATCGGCCGCCTGCCAGACATCTTCTTTTTGCACGCTGCGCGTGGCACGCGAAATTTCCATTTTTGAACCCTTTTTCCGATTACTATCGATAAGAGATTGTTATCGCAAGTAATCTACTTGTTGTATGTAATATATCATACATAGCATGTACTATTTAATCAATATCAAGTCTTACATTCCACTTTCGGCGCCTCTAGATACGGATTCGCTGCCTGCCGCGCCTCACGGGGCCGCGCCACTGCAGCCAGATCTGTTGTCCGCGTCGGCCGAGGATGCGTTGCGCGCGCTGCGGCTCGAGGCCGCGTCTGAAAACACCACCAGCAGCTACCAAAGCGCGCTGCGCTACTGGGCTGCCTGGTACTGGTTGCGCTATGGCCAGGCCATCGCCCTGCCCTTGCCGGCCAATGTGGTACTGCAATTTGTGGCGGACCATGGCGAGCACCTGACCGCGCAAGGTGCGCAGTCAGGCCTGCCGCCCGCGCTGGATGCGCAGCTGGTGCAGCAAGGCTTCAAGGGAAAGCTGGGGTCATTGGCGCATTCGACCCTGGTGCACCGGATTGCCGTGCTCTCCAAGGCGCACAGCCACCACGCCCTGCCCAACCCTTGCCACAGCACAGAGGTGCGCGAGGCGATGTCGCACCTGCGAAAGGCCTATGCGCGCCGGGGCATGCTGGAGCAAAAAAAGGCCGCCCTCACCCGCCCCTTGTTGGAGCAACTCTTGGCCACCTGCGATGACAGCTTGAAAGGCCGGCGCGACCGCGCCTTGCTGTTGTTTGCCTGGGCCAGCGGTGGTAGGCGGAGATCGGAGGTGGCCGATGCGCGCATGGAGTGGCTGCAACCCATGGGCTCGGGCCAGTACCTCTATGACCTGCGCCTGTCCAAAACCAACCAGAGCGGTTCAGCCCGGCCGGAAAACTTCAAGCCCGTTGTGGGCGTAGCCGGTGCGGCGCTGGCCCAGTGGCTGGAGGCCTCGGGCATCCGCGATGGCGCCATATTTCGGCGCGTTTTCAAGAACGGCCAGGTGGGCGATGCCGCTTTGAGCGCGCTGTCGGTCAACAACATCGTCAAGGAACGCTGTGCGCTGGCGGGGGTCGAGGGGGATTTTTCTGCGCACTCGCTGCGCTCGGGCTTTGTGACCGAGGCCGGCCGGCAGAACATGGCCTTGGCAGACACGATGGCGATGACCGGCCACCAAAGTGCGGCGACGGTGCTGGGCTATTTCCGCGCTGAGGCGCCGTTGGCCAACAAGGCTGCGCGCCTGCTGGATGATCCGCAGGGGGAATGAGCTGGCAGCGCTGGCTTGGAGATCAATCCAGCGCCGTGGGCAGCAGCAAGACGAGCAGCATCAAGCTGCCCATCAGCACCAGCTGGTGCAGCATGTAATAAGGCAGGCTGTGGCGGCCCAACCAAGCGAGGCCACGGCTCAGTGCGTTTTGCGCAGGCTGGGCCAAATAAGCTGGCAGCCAGGCGCCTGACTTGGCGATTTGCTGGCGGCCCACCTGAAAGCCCAGCAGCATGATGCCCAACCAAGGCAGGAGCGGCACAAAATCCTCGGTGGCGGGCTTGCGCGTTACCAACCCCAGGGGGCTGAAGGGCTTGGTATTGAGAAGTTCTACCAACGAGGCGGGCAAGCCGCTCGCAATATATTGGTAGAGGCCTGGCGCGAGCAGGCAAAGCACCGCTATGGAAAACAGCACGCGGTCATTACAGCCCTGCATCAGCCGCAACAGCAGCAGCATCACGGCCATGCCATGCAGCACGCCAAAGTAGATATAGCTGTTGGGAAACACCAGATAGGAGCCCGCGCTGACCAGCAGCGCACAACCCGCCACCTGCGCCCAGCGCCTGCAAAACCGTGCAGCGCTGGTTTGCTTGCTGTGGGCAGCGGCTTGCGCCAAACCAGCGCACAGCAGGAACAGGCTGACGATGGCAGTGCGCTGCCAGGTCCAGACGGGGTTGTGGTAGAAATCCTGGCGCCAGAGCTGCAGGTAGCTGAGATCAAAGCAGAAGTGAAAAGCGGTCATCCAGACCATGGCCAGACCCCGCAGCACATCCAGACGGTCCCAGCGATCGCGCGGCGCGCGGGGCTCTGAATCGGCGTAGGTGACAGGGTGGAACTGGGTAGGCATAGATCAAACACTGGGGCTGCGCTATCGTGCCACAGCTGCGCGGTGGCCGCTGCCCGGCGTTGTTGGCAAGCAGCAATCCAGCCATCTGTTTTTTAACAGGCGCAAGATATGAAAAAGCCTGTCGCACTCACATGCGACAGGCTTTTAAATAATGGTCGGAGCGGTGGGATTCGAACTCACGACCCTCTGCTCCCAAAGCAGATGCGCTACCAGGCTGCGCTACGCTCCGACTAAGCATCTATTGTAACCCGGTTTTGGACTGCCTGGCAAAAAGAATAATCCGGACGTCTGGAATTATCACTTTTGCACCGAATTGCCTACCTTGGCCTGGGCTTGCCGGAACACCGGATCCCACAGCGGGTGGCCCTGCTCTGCACTGGACAGCTCAAACGAGCTGTCGATCTTCAGGATTTCCTCGAAACTCTTCTGGCACTGGGGTGCCTTGCCAGTCACACAGTAGCTGAACGCCATGTACTTGAGCGACCGCACCCGCAACTCCGGCCAAGCACGCGCGAAGACGGGCTCTCGGAACACCTTAATGGCATTGTCATAGCGGCCATCGTTGTACATCGCCAAGCCCTGGCTAAAGCGACGCTCGACTGCGGTCAGACCAGGGTTGCCCATATCAGCCTGGTCTGACACCTGCGATGCGCGAGATTCTGGTGGTGGAGGGGCTGCTGCCTCCACCTCTTGCAGAGTCGGTTTTGCGTCTACCTCCACTTCGGAATGCTGCTGCGTGTTTGCGCATCCCATCAGCGCGATGGCCATGGCCACGATCAAAGACTGTTTTTTGAAATTTTCATGCATTGTCATCTGGGCTTCTTTCTCTTAAGGTTTCAGACTCAAAATTTGTGGGACAGCACAGCGTCTTGTTTGTTGGTGATGTGGATAGACGTCGTGTGCTTGGGAAGATCTCCGTTCTCAATGGTCACTTGGTGCGGGCCTTCGGGTAACCAGATGCGAGTCAACGGCGGAGAAATGCCTTTTTCCTGACCCTCTATCAAGATGCGTCCCCAAGGCTGGATCGAAAACCGCAGGTATGCGCCGAGCTTTTTCTGATCGGCGGCACCCACCTCTTCGATGGCAGGCACCACTGCAGGAGGCGCAACTGTTACTGGCGTTGGACCTTTGGGCTCAGGGGCCAAAATGCTATCTGGCACAGCGCTCGGTACCTGGGCATTGGCAAGCGCCTTTGCACGTGGCAATCCTGGTGATGCATCAGCAACACTGCTGCTGGGATCGGACGACATGCCGCTGTCTAAAGACACCGGAGCCAATTCACTGAGCGATGACTCTTCCCAAATGTGTGGCACATCAAGGCGCCCAGCTTCTTGCTCTAGAGTGGCTAGCCTTGCATTGTCCGGGCTGTCGCCGATTTCAACGGTATGGACCGATTCCAAGCTGGTGTTGGCGACTTGCGCAGATGCAGATGGCGCGCGGCTAGCCCACCACGACAGTGCTGCGCCAATTAGCAGCAGCAAGCTAGCGCCGGCGATCAGCGGAAGAAGCAAGCGATGACCTGTACCGCGTGTCAGTGGCTCCCGGACCGCTTCCCTTTCGCTCTGCGCGGCATCTGGTGCGCTCGGTGTTGTATGCGCTTGCGGCTGGACCGCGCTGGCCGGTTCCAGCATGGTGTCGCGCGCATCAATATGCGGCTGCGGCGGAGCTGCCGTTGCTGCTAAGGCTGCCAATTCCACCGCCTGATTCGCTTCAGCGTTGGCATCTGTAGATACTGGAGCTTCTGTGCGCGCTACTAGCGTTGCCTGGCTGGCAGCTCCGCTGGTTTGCAAAAGTGCGCGTCGCAGTTCATCAATGGATTGGGGCCTGTCATTGGGGAAAACGGCCAGCGCATGGTCAATGGTCTGGGCAAAGGCGGCAGATATAGAACCCTGCTCAGCTTGGCTCAGCTTTGGCAGCGGGTCTTTGACCAGGCGAGCCACTGAAGCGACCGGCGCCTTGCCGGTGACCGCGAAGTACATGACCGCCCCGACACCGTAGATATCGGTCCACGGTCCTTGGCGCATGGATTCATCGTCAGCGTATTGTTCAATCGGCGCAAACCCGGGCTTCAAGATAACGGTTAGTGCCTGGGTCATGTCGCCAATCACTTGGCGGGCAGCACCAAAGTCCAGCAGCATGGGCATGCCCGATTCCAGAACGATGATGTTGTCGGGCGACAAATCGCGGTGGTAGTAATGCTTGGAGTGCAGCAGCTGCAAAGCATCCAGCACCGGATCCATGACCTGCAGCTTGAGCCAGTGCTCATCGCACTGGCGCTCGGGCTCATCAACGAGCAGCTTTCTCAGCGTCTTGCCGGCGCAGTACTGCATGACCATGTAAGCAGTGCCGTTCTGCTCCCAGAAGCGGTGGATTCGAATCAGCGCCGGGTGCTCGAACTGCGCCAGAATGCGCGCTTCGTTCAGAAAACTCTGCCGCCCTGTATTGAAGGTGCCCTCGTATTTTTCAAAACGGGGGCGAATAAGGCCCTGCGCATCCCGAATGGCGATGGCACCGGGCAAGTACTCCTTGATGGCGACGGTACGCTGCAAAGAGTGGTCATAGGCCAGATAGACGATGGAGAAACCGCCCTCGCCAATGACGTTGAGCAGTTCAAACTCATGCAGGCGTGTGCCGATTGCAAGACCCATTGCGGTGCCTGTGGTCGGGCCATTATTTTGGTTTGCTAGTTCCATATCGCGTCGATCAAATGGGGAATAAGTGCCGCAGCGTCAAAGTGCGCGACGACCAAAAAGCCAGGTCATCAAGGTCCCGTCCAGCCCGGATTCATAACAAAAGGCCTTGAGCTTTGCGCCACCTGCGGGGTGCGTCCACCAGTACGAGGAGCAGCACTGCGCCTGCAAAGCGTTGCCCATATCTGGCCAAGGAAAAAAGGCGCCACGCACCACGGGCCGAGTGGCCTGCGCATCGGTTTCGGGCTCTGGCGCCATGCCCAAAACTTCCAGAATGCCGGTGCTGGCTGCGGCTGATGGCAAGCCATGCACAACGGCAGGGCTGCCTGCAGGGGAATGTGCAAATTCAGCGCTCCACTCGTTAAATACCGCTTCCCACAGCCCATCCATCATGCTTCTCGAGGCGCCGCGTTGCAGTGTCACATGCAGTTGGTGACCGGCCTTGTGCATGAGCACAGGCAGTTCCATCAGCACGGCGGTGGACGCGATCACGGAGGCAGCCGGAAACACATAGGCGACAACAAACGGATACCGCCTTCCCACCCGATCCACACTAGGGGCGAGGCAGCCGACCACCAGACTGTCAGCACCGGATACCTTGCTGGGCCAAAGCATGTTCCAGATGGGACCTTGGCTAAGCTGCGTATCCCATGCATTGCCATACTGCGAACGGCCTTGGAGCATGCCGGTTTGAAGCCATTCCTCCAGCATGTTGCGGACGGGCCCGCGCTGGTGGCTCCAGAGAAAATCACCATAGCTGGGAAGCTTGCCTCCCCACACCACATCGATGGGCACGCTGTCCATAAAGTGCATATTGGTGCTCCTGGTCAAAACTGGCTTGGGCAGGCGAAACTCTGCATCTGCGCCAATCTGAAAGGGTTGTGCACCCCGCTGGTGCGCACCTCCAACACCACTTTCTTGCCGTCCACCATCGCAGCGGCGGTGAATGCCTCCGGTCTCGACGTGGCAGCGACGGTCAAGCGATCAAAGAAGCGATGCAGCGCCCAGCTGCCCTGGGCCGTGATGGCGTTTTGCCCGCCGAACTTGTCGGATACCTGCAGCGACACCTGCTGCCTGCCGCCCGGCCCGGGCCACACGATGGTCTGGCTGATTTGCGGGCCGTGGGCGTAGCGAAGCACGGTGCCATCTACATCCAGTGCCATGCTGGAAATGTTTGGGTCCATCTCCAGCACCTTCACCTCCATGCGCAAGCTGGGGAGCGAACCACCCTGAGCAAAAAACACCTGGCGAATGGTGCTGGCCCGCTGAAACGCACCGAGGGAGCCATGGCCACCCGTCTGGCTGCCATCGATATTTCTTTTGAACGTCCAGGTGGTGGTGTCTACGATGGAGGCGAGGTTGCGGTTGAAAAAATCATCCATCAAACCGGCCGGTCCAAACAGCCGCGCAAAATCTTGTGGCGTCACATCATTTGCCGCTCTGGGGTTGAGCGGATAGCGCCCACTGACGGCCTGGCGGCAGAAATCGCCGACGGTAGAATTCAGGTTGGCGCCAATCTGGCTACGCACCAAACTGGTTGTTTGTTGGCTGCTGGTGGTGGCAATGCTAGAAATCATCGCGCCCAGGGGCGCGGGCAGCCGCGAGGCTTCGGTTTTGAGGCGTACCGCAGCGTCGGGCGGTGGCGGGGCATTGCCAGAGCGCACAGCCGCATCGGTCGCCACCAAGGTGCCGTAATACTCATCCAAGGTTTTGAGCAAGGCATCCAGAGGCATGGCGCCCTGGTTTTGTGCGCCAGGTGCGCCCACCAAACGCCGCAGTGGCTCAAAGTAGTGGTCCACGATCTGCTCGTCTTTGTCTTCCTTGCGCGTATGGGCTATTGCAACCGGGCCAATCACCCGTTCTATGTCGTCGCGGGTGTTCTTGATGCCCCTGCTGACCCGGTCCACCACGGTTTGCGAGCCTCTCTCCGCTTCGCGCAGCAAGGTGGTCTCTCGCACCACGCCGCGCAAAAACAGCGGCAAAGGCGAGTCCGGTGCCGACAGAACACTCAGCCGCTGGATGGAGCTTTGCAAGGAGCTGCTGGGGATCAGCTGTACATCCTGGATGTACTGCGCCCAGGTCTGCTGGTACTCCCGCAGGTACAGCAAGCGCACTTCTCGGACCAGCTTGCCTTGGGCGGCCGCGGCCAACTGGGTTTTGATGTTTTGCGCAGGCAGGCCCAGCACCCAGCCCTCGTCGTCCGAGACTTCCGTCACCACGCTGCCAACGGACTTGTCCAGCAGATCCCAATAGCCTTGGAAGGTAAAGAGCCCTGGCACGCCCCGGTTCAGCGGCTGGCCGCTCTTGCGAATGAACACATTGGCGGCCTGCGGCCCAGAGACATCCAGCAGACTGAATTCCCGCAAGTCATTTTGTTGCAGTCGGCTGCGCAGGCGGTAATAAGCGCGCTGGGCGGTAGACAGGGTCGAGAGCTTGGCGCGCACCTGGCCCACCAACGGCTCGTTGACCGGGAACGGCGACACCGCCAATTTGCCGGCGCTGAACAATGCCGCCACGTGCTGGTCGATGCGCGCCGCTACGCGCGGGTCGGCATCCGGCAGCACAAAGCGCTTGAAATCCGCACTCACCCATTGGCGCAGAAAATCTGCCGAGTAGCGGCCGTTTTGCTGCAGCATCAGGTAGGCCTTCAGCGCCTCATACAGGTACTCCAAATTGTCTACCGGAGGCTGCTGCAATTGCGCCTCCAGCCGCTTGGCCACAAAGGGCAGCAGACCGTTGGCAAGCATGCGCTCATAGCTCAGGTCTGAGGCAGCCTGTACTTTTGCGCCTTGGAACAAGCCGTAGCGGTAGTCCAGCGGGGGGGCCGTGATGCGGAACTCTGCCAGATCACCGATTTGTTCGACCTGGCTGAGCAAAGTCATCAGGCTCGCCAAGTCGCCGGCATTGCTGTTGTAGTGGTCCACCGATTCCGAGACCGTGTCTGCGTGGGCGCTGACCTGGTCCAGATAGTCGTTGTTGTTGCCCCAGCTGATGAGCCAGGCTGCCATGCAAACCACCAGCAACAGCACCGACAACGAATAGCCCAGGTAAGTTAAAAAGCGGGTGCGCCGCTCCCATAGCCGATTGCGCCCGGCCAAGTGCGATTCATTGAAGATGACCTTGACCAGCAGCGCGTGCAAAAAGTAGCTCCTGCCACCGTCCTGGGCAGGGCCGGACCTGACGACCTTGCCTGCGCTTGCAAGCCCTTTGCGCAGGCTGCCCAGTACGCGGTCAAAGACGGTGCCCTCCTGCGTTCCGCTGCAAAAATACAGGCCTCGCAGCAAGGGCTGGTGGCTGATGCGCGATGGTGCAAAGACAAACTCCACGGCTTTGGCAATGCGCGCGTGCAAGCCCGCGAACTGCTGCGGGAACGCATACAGGTAGTTGCGCCGGCGCTGATCCAGCTCTTGCGCGAGGTGGGCGTTTTGCACGCTGTAGAGCGACTTTTCCAGCGCAGTCCATTCTTCCTCAAACATGGCAGCGCTGGGCCGGTTGTCTGCAGCTTCGTCCGAGTATGGAAATGTGAACCCCCATACCTGGCTGCGCTGCTCTTTGCTGAAGCCGCCAAAGAACTCATGAAAGCCGGCGAGCAAATCTATCTTGGTGACCCACAGGTAGACGGGCAGCTCAATGGCCAGCGTCTTTTGCAGTTCGCCCAAGCGCTCGCGCAAGATTGAAAGGTGCTCCACCAGGGCTTCGTCGGAATAGGTCAGCAGATCCGATGCGCTCAAGGTCAGCATGACGCCGTTGATGGGTTGTCGTGGCCGGTACTTTTTCAGCAGACCCAAAAATCCTTCCCACTCCGTCTTGTCGGTGGCTTTATGGCTGTCCTGGGTGGTGTAGCGGCCAGCGGTGTCGATGATCACGGCCTGGTCGGAAAACCACCAATCGCAGTTGCGGGTACCGCCTACCCCAGCCACGGAGGCTTTACCGTACTGCTTGGCGAGTGGGAAATCCAAGCCAGAGTTCACCAGAGCCGTGGTTTTGCCGGATCCGGGCGCGCCCACGATCACATACCACGGCAGCTCGTAGATGAACTTGCTTCCCAGTCTGCTACTGGCATCGCCATTGACCCGCAGCGACTTCAGCGTCTTTGCTGCGTCGGAAAACCGGCCTTGCAGCTCTCGCACTTCAGCGCTTTCTTCGCCGGGCTCGCGCTGCCTGTCCACGGCGTCACGCGCCTGGGCCATGCGCTCAAAGAAAAAGCTGCTGATCCGCTTGCGGCGCCAGAAGGACACAAACTGCCACAAGAGGTAAAGCGCAGCCAGCGTGCCGATACACCACCAGCGCACCCGCTCTGGGGCGAGTGGCCGGTATTCTGCGAACGCAAACAACGGCCCCGCAAACCAGATAAACAAAGACAGTGCCACGAGCCCCACCAAAATCCAGAAGCTGCGGCTGGCAAAGAATTTAAAAAAACCTCGGATCCAATGCATCATGGTGCTCCCCCTGTCGGCACCGCAGAGGGTGTGGCAAACAGAACCACCTCTACCCGCCGGTTGCGGGCGCGGCCTTCTGCTGTTGTGTTGTTGGCGACTGGCTGGGCTTCCCCCAGGCCTTGCGCGCGAATGCGCTGCGGATGCACGCCACGGTGTCGCAAAAGATGAGCGACCTGCTCTGCCCGATCTTTGGAGAGCTCGAAGTTGGAGGGGTAGCGTGCCGTGCGAATCGGCTGGTTGTCGGTGTAGCCACTGACCATGACGGAACCTGGCTCAGCCGCCAGCGCATCTGCCACCCGCTGCAGCACGGGCAGATAGGCTGGAAGGACGGTGCTGGACCCCGAGGCGAACAGGCCATCGCCACGCAGCACGATGGTGCTGCGATCGGCTTCGTCATGCACGCTGACGAGGCCCTCTACAATTTCTGGTTCCAAAAATCGCTTGAAACGCACAGGCGCAGGTTTGGCCACCGCAGCCACCGGCCGGTTCAACTGCAGACCGGCAATTTTGTTGAACAGCGCATCCGAGCGGCCCGCCAAAGAAAACGAGAACCACAGATAGCCAGCCAACGCGATCAGCGCTGCCAGACAGGTCACCACCCAGACCGGTAGCAGGGTCCAGCCGCGCCTTCTGCGACCGTTCACGCCTTCCCAGTGCGGGGACAAATGCGCGTCGTTGCCCGTACCCAAATCGCGCAGAATCGTCCATAGGCGTTGGCGCAGGGTTTCGAGCTGGGCCTTGCCGTTGTCCACTACCCGGAAGCGCCCTTCCAGACCCAGGCAAATGCAGTAATACATCAGCTCCAGCAGATCGCGGTGCTGCTGCGGGTTTTGGGCCAGTTTGGACAGCAGCTGGAAGAATTTCTCACCACCCCAGGTCTCGTTGTGAAACGTCACCAGCAGGCTGTGGGGCGACCAAATGCCCGATCCGCCCCAAGGCGTTTGGCCGGCGGATTCGTCCAGCAGCGTACACAGGCAGTAGCGCGCACCCACGATGCTCTCCAAAGGCACGCCCAGCTCACGCGCCTTGCGCTCAAATTCTTGTATCTTGCCGATCAGGAATTCACGCAGACCGGCGGTATCGCTTACTTCCGCCGTGTTCCGGATCTGCGGCGCCATGTTCAGTACCGGGTTGGCAGCCACCACCAAGGGGTTGGAGCCACTGACTACATCGGGCAAATCCAGCAACTTGGGCTCGTTCGGGTCCTCTTGCTTGTCCGCCGCAGTTTGGTCGTCAGCCTGCGCTGCCGCAGCGTTGACAGTAAACATGCCTGAGAGAGGCTTTTCAGTGGGATTGGACACGGTGTTCTTTTTTCAGTGCTTGTCTGACCAGCCGCTATAACGACCTGCAGCCAGACCGTTGGTGATCAGGACATGGGCGATGGCACGGCGTTTGAGAATCGGTGCTCTGGCCGATGAATGGCTATGCGTCTCATGGGTTTGCCAGTAAAGGCCAACGCTGGATCGGCACGTTCAAGCTGCGGCATGTATCCACACTCAGGGCTTGATCGCCCAAAATTCCATGCGCAAGCCGGGAAAATCACCCGCCACATGCATAGCGACGCCGCCGGATCGCTCCAACTGGCCCCAGAGCTCATGCGTGGTGTCGAGCTGGAAGTAGTTGTAGTTCGCGTGGTAGGGAAGCTCACGTGGCGCAATCGGCATGGGCTGCAGGCGCACACCTGGCAGATGCAAATTGACGAGATCGCGAATCTTTTCCACCGGGCCAATCTTGACCTGCGTTGGAAAGCGCGTACGCACCACATCGGTCGGCAAATCGGCAAACACCGCCAACACAAAGCTGGCCTGTTTGACCAGGCTCGGGTCCGGGATCATGCCGACGCGCACGCCATATTGGCGCTCATGCAACTCGATCGGAATGGCGTTTTGCTCCAGCACCATCGACAGAGAGCGCCGGATGTCATTCACCACCACCTCAAACGGCTGACTGGGCGCATCATGGTCATACACCGGGTAGTCGATGGGGCGGCGCTGCTCGCGCGTGAATGTGGAGAGCTCTCCGGCAAGCTCTAGCAGATGCCCATAGATGCGTTCGGGATGCAAAATCTGGTGATCGCGCAGATGGGTAATCTTGGGCTGCCAGCGATTGATGATGTTGAGCATCATGAAATCGCCCACCTCCGCGATTCCGCCCCGCCCTGGTTGTTGTACGCGAGCAGCCAGGGCCTCGCCCCGTTGCAACAGCAAGCCTGCGATGTCGTCCACCATGGCGTGCAGCAACTGGCTTTGCCCGTAGGCAATCGACGGAGGGATAAACCGCGCATCCAGCACAACGGTGCCGTCGTTACGGCGCTCCACCACATGTACCACCCCTAAACGCAACCAGCTGTCGCTCAGTTCCGAGGCCGCAATGAGCTGCGCGCGCATGTGCGCCACTTGCGCAATGGCTGGCTCCCCTGCCCCTTCATTGCTATCCAGCAGCTCAGCATCTTCTGCCGTGTACCGTGCCAATGCCTGGGCGTTGGTAAAGCCCAGCTCGGTGGCTGAAGCCCGCCGCATCGGCAGCGCCAGGTAGATGCATTCGTCCTTGCAATTCTTGTCGACCTCCAAGGGTGCAATGCCTACATCCTGCCCCGGAAAACTGAAGGGCGTGCCATCTGGAAAAACGCCTACGGCGCTGAGCAATGCAATCTTGCCCAATGCCAAGGCTTCTACATCCAGCACCAGCTCGCGGAAGCCCCAAAAGTACGGCTCCGCAGCCAAAGCCCTGGCGTGCGAGAAAAACTCCAGATAGCGCTCTTGCTGCTGAAAGTGCTGCGGGCGCAGAAACATGCCCTCAGACCATACGACCTTGCGATTGAACATGGTGTAGATGCCCTCGAGTGCGTTATTTAGAAAGGCAGGCGGATGCCACCCGGTGCGCTGGGCAGGCTAGGCGCACTGCCAGTGGGCACCGGCACCTGAACCACGTTGGAGCTGACCGCCAGCTTGTTGGGGCCAACATCGACCTTGATGTATGAGGACTCAAACGTGGGGTTGAACACGGAAAAGCGCCCTACTTCCTTGGGCGCTGGCAGCGGTGCAACGCCGCGCCACACCGCCATGTCCAGCTCGCGGTAGCCCACAAAAACGCCCAAAGCGCGCTCTTCGTTCGATGCTTTTCCGGTGAGCACCTTGGCCTCACCAGGCTGCAACATAAATGCCTCTTTGGACACCAGCTCGGATGCCAGCAGTTGGGCATCGTTGTCGTACAGCCCAAAAAAATCACTGTTGTTGAAAGCAGTGATGCCTTTGAGGCGGTAGACCCTCACCTCCACCGGGGTGGGCTGGCCGTTGCGATCTGGGTTGAGCTGGTTGGCTGCTGTGATCACGACGGTGTAAGGGGCAGACACTGTAGGGGCTGGCGCGGAACAAGCCACCATCAAGAGGGCCGTGGCAAGCGTCAAAAGAGAATTTCTCATGTCTATAACATCTTCTATTAATTGGTAGTTATCGATAGATGATGGTTATTTTGCCAGAGCAATGCCCGTCTGTGGCGCAGACTGTCTCAATACCGCCAACTTTTGCGAAATTGGGCGCCTGTTGCTTGGTTCCTTGCTGGGTTGAGGGAGGAGGAACGTGTGAGAGTGTTGGGTGGCCGGCGAATGCCGTAATTGCAACCGTCTCTAGCCTGCACGAGGCCTCAGCTTCGGCTCGGCAGAAGCTGGGATGTCTGGGTGCCGAGTCAGAGGGTCCGCCACAAAACTCCCTATTGTTGTATGAACGCGGTTTCGGGCGTTCCGCCGCGCTGTCATCCTTACCAATAGCCGCACAAAGACGTCTTTCGTCTTAGCCATTTCCCCGTCTCTGCATGGGGCAGGGAGGAACTGGCGAGGTCATCGCCATTTGCGACCGAAATCTGACCTGGGAATTATTTCACCATGGGTTAGTCGCTTCTATTTCTGATTAACTGCGGATGTAGTATGCAACGGGGGATTATCCTAGGGAGCCGGTACGCAGTTTTAAGCCGCTATTGCAGAAGATTTTTAGAATATAGCTCATATCTATAGAATTGATTCTTCTCGCCGAAGTAAAAGAACTCTTTGGCATCTCCTTTTTCAAACTCGCTGTCATAACTTACTTGAATTAGTTTTTCGCCGGACGAAGTCACTTGGTCAAAATTGATATTTTTAATCTTAGACTTTTTAAAATTCCCCATTTTTTGCTTTATATATTCAAAATCATGGAGATATTGACTTAAAGAGGTATCCATGCCGCTGTATTTTTTTATCCAATTGTAATTAGATTCATAATCTTTAGAATTGAAATTTGAGTGGAATTGGTTGGCGTAATTGTTGTATGTTTCTGCACAGTCTTTTTGGGCACACCCCGCAGTAAAAATTGCGATGATGAGTAAGATATATTTAAGCATTAAATTTGCACGGTTTAATTTTTGAGGAAATTAGGCATCTCTGTTAAGTAGATTTTCTGAGTAAATCTCGTGCCTGTATAAAGCACCCGATTCCGAAAAATAAAAAAACTCTTTTGCAACGCCCAGCTCAAAATGACTATCCAGGGATAACCTGACCAGCTTTTCACCTGAAGAAGTAGTCTGAGTGAAATTTACATTCAATAGTTGCGTCCTTTTCATGGTGCCCAATCTCGACTTCACGAACTCAAAAACCTCTTGATAGTCGGATTCTGATGCAGACATGCCGGTATTTTTCTTTAATACCCTGAAATTTACGTAATGGTTATCACTGTTGTAGTTCGCATGAAAAAGCTTGGTTTTCTGAATATAGTCAGCCTCCGTCATGTTCTTGATGCAAGCTGTTAAGAATGTTGCTGCAATAATTAGAAGCATTGACTTTAATATCTTCATTAATAGTCCTTAGCGTAAAGACGATCTGGCATTAGCAGATAGCCCATCACGGCACTCATATATAGTTAAAAATAGACGTGCACTTGCTTTTCTAAATTTATTTATGCTTGAGATATTTCAAATAAAATCCATAGATTGCAGTACTCGCCAATATGGGCAACATCATATTTAGGTAGTTATTCAATCTATCATTTCCTTTTGATAAATAATCATACGCTCCAATCATTAGAATAAATAATACCATTTGAATGATCACAACGATGCCTTGGTTATCATTATTCAAGTAACCATTCAACACCAATACCATTAAAAATATTAATCCAGCTATCGCAAAATGCAAGAGTAAGAATTCACCAGAAAAGTGTAGATATAGTAGGATGGCAACTGACATGACAAGATTAATATATCTGTGCCGAACCATATCTCTATTGAGATCTTGAATTTTTTTATTTAATTCATTCAAATTGATATTCCCACATAATTTCTCAATGTTTTCGCAATTGTATTGAGTACATGATGCAATGAAATTTTGGTATTCACCGACTTTCCTAGATAATATTCAGCAGCTACCCGCAATGTAGTTTTCGTCACAATCTAGAATAGTGAAAAATTGTTATTTTAGATGTGCTAGCACCCCGTCCGCATGTATTCAATGTCGTGAAGCACAGCGAAGACTTGCTACTTAAGCATTGGTTCTACACTTTTAACAAAGCTAATTTTGCGTTTCCGCTTTAATACATAAATGGATTAAGGCATGTCAGGAAATAAATTTAGATGGATCGGTTATTTCATAGCGAAATAAAAAGCAACCACCATCTACAGAAATCGATATATAGTAACTCTCCACAGAAACACCTTTGTCAAATTCGCTCATGAACGAAACCCTAATGAGATGGTTATTTATTTTCTTGTAATTGAACAATATACTATTTTTGCGTGAGCCTAAAGCGGTCTTTATTTTAGTTATGAATCTAGTAAACTCTTTATGGGTTACAGACTTTTTAATTTCTGCATCGAAATTGTTGTTGTATAAATCTGTTATTTCTCCTAAGGAGATTTTGTCTTGGAAGACTCTTGCAGCTGTTTTACTTAATCTTATCTCTCTTTCACTTATGACGTAAGCAGAAGCGGGGTTCATAAAAAATAAAACAATAAAAGCATAGAGAATTCTCACTATATAACTTTCATATAAAAAATGTACGCATACTGCATTTGTAAGACGCCTATGGAGCAACTTCTATTTTGGGATAGCATGTGTAAGATTCCTTGCTCTCAGGAAGAATCGCTTTGAGCCGCATGTGGGTGGGGTTATATTCTTTGAATAACTTGAATAGCCCGGCATCCGCCGTTCCAATCATAATCATGTCATTGTCAATATTTCTAGCAAAAACTTGGCTGCGGTATAAGATTTGATCGCGAAGTATTTTATTTGAATATAGTTTTGAATCCTGCGTCAAAAAGGCATTTTTTGTTGAAAAATTAATGAGCTTTTCCAAGCTGCCATTTTGTTTGGGTGTCGATTTTAAGTTCATGGTGCCAATTGATATGGAAATACCTAAGCCAACGCTGGTGAAATTATTATCCTTATAAAATCCCAGCTCCATGCTTCAAATATATTCTGGATGAGATTTTTTATGCCATTCCCAATATTCTTTCTTCTTAATAATTGGGAACCCTGCAGCAAAGCCATTTTCATAATAAATTGCATCGCATTTACTTGAAATATTTGCACCATTAGCGCTGGCATTGATGCTTAATAATGCAATTATAAAAATCAGATTTATTTTTGCTATCATTTTCTATCTTTAATATTTTTGCTATCGCTTCAGCATTATTTGTCACATCTGCAATTGCGGCGCTCACAGCACGGTCCTTCTCCGTATAAAGTAAACGGGATCTATGGGGAAATTCTCTCTAGTTTTGGATAACATACATATGATTCATCACCTTCCGGAAGAATCGCTTGCAACCTCATGTGCGTAGGATTCTGAAATTTCGAAATTTCAACAGCCTCTGAATTTTGTGTCCCCAGCATTATCAGCTCTCCGGTGATTACTTTGGCTGAGATTTGAGATGAGTACATAATCGAGTTATTTATTGATTTTATTTTGTAGAACGGCGATTGCTTTGTTAAAAATGCATTCTTCCCAGCGAACTCTATGAGTTCGTTGAGAGAACCTTCTCTCCTAGGCGTGTTTTCCAAATTTGCGGAACCTATAGACGCCATGAAACCAAATCCATTTCCCCTAAATTTTCCATTTTTATAAAATCCTGTTTCTGCTACCCATGCATATTCTGGCCTTTCTTTTTTATACCATATCCATTTATCTTTATTTTTTATCAATGGAAATGCAGCCATGATGCTATTTTTAATATAAAATGCCCCGCATTTATCATCCATTCCTGCTGATGAATTATGTGAAATCAAAGCGAGCATAATTAACATAAATTTTTTTAAAATCATTTTCTTGCTCCCGATCTATTCCTTAAAATCTTGGCGCCTATGTCTGCCAAATCTGAGAAATCAGCTGTTGACGCGGAACCCGCACCTTGAACTTCTGGAAAGTAATATGGGGTCTCACAGGAATATCCTTGAGGTAGTTCAGATGACTTCCATACGCCATTAGGTATATAGTCTGCCGGATATTTCACATCTTTCCCCGGCTCTCTATCATTAGGCGTGCAACTGAGCTTATTTTTACTCCACTTTTGGCAATACTGAGTATATTCGTAAGGGCTTAATTCCTGCCATGGTTTTTTACCGCTTGCTGCCCCCCCAATTTCATATTGGGGCAAAGATATTGTGTTGGCTGTCTGAATGTCCAGCTCAGCCTGCGGGTAGGTTTTATCGAATAATAGGGCTGCCTTTTGCGAGCCGCCGTTCCTTCTTCCTATGGAAACTTTCTGCAGCCCTATCGAGTCGTAAAATGAAATTGGATTTATAGGATACGCATAGATATTAAATCCCCCAGCCAGACGAATGGGATCTTGATTAAGGTAATTTCCAAGCTGCGACTCATAATACCGATGCCGGTTGTAATAAAGTCCCGTCTCCCCATCCGCATGCTGCCCCGGCAGCCGAATCGGCTGGTATAAGTCATCCGGGTTATGCTCCGCCCGCACATTCCCCCAGGCATCTAATTGCACCGCCCAATCGAGGCGGCTATCCTCGCGGATCAGCGCATTTGGCGTTCCCAGGTGGTCGCAGAGGTAGTGGCGGATCTCGACCTTTTGCGCCGCTTCTTCGCGCTGGGTTTTGACGGCCTGCTCAAACTCGTGGAGCTGCTGGCGCATGTAGCGCTGCACATCGCCACTGATGCCCAGCTTGCCGATGTTTTCGTTGATGCGCGCTGTTGTGGCGCTGAGGTCCGTGAACATGGAGCGCAGCGCGTCTTGCGCGATGCCAGGCTGGATTTGTGCGAGAAGCTCTTCGGCCAGATCGGGCGCTGCTTTGCTGGCTCTGCGCAGTTGGATGAGTGGGGTAAACGACCCTGGCTCGTAGATGGTGTGGATGACTTCTGGCTGAGCAGCGCCTTCGCTGTCCTGCAGGTTCGCGTTGTTAAAGCGCTCGGTGTGGATCAGGCGATCTCCGTCCCAGCCGAAGTAGTCTGTCTCGCTCAGGTCGCCTGCTTCTGAGTTCACCGGCATGTTGTATTTGGCCAGTCGCCGTCCAAAAGCGTCGTAGCTGTACTGCTGGGCGGTCTGTCTTTCGTTGTCTGTGACGATGACCTGCACCAGCTGGTTGCCACTGTCATACATCAGCTCCAGCTTGCGGCCCGTGGCCTCGTCCAAGCTTTGGGTGCGATTGCCTCGGCTGTCATATTGGTAGTGGATCTTTGCGCCTTGGCTGCTCGCGTCCTCCTGGTTCTCGTAATAGGCCACGCGGTTGCCGGCCCAGCGTTTGCTGGTGTGCAGGGGCTGGTTGTGGGTAGGGTCTGGGGCAGCTTGGAGCGGGTTGAAGTCGCTGCGCAGCAGCTGCTCTTTGGTGATGGGGTTGGCTTGGACTGCGGCGCGTTGCTGGGCACGCAAGCGGTCTGTTTCGTTGAGGTGGCCGGTGATGGTGTCTGGGGTGGTGGGTTGTGTCTCTGGGCCTGCGATGGGCAGCCGATTGCCTGCCGGGTCAAACTGCCAGCGCTGCGAGCCGGCATGCGGCGTGTGCGCGCCGGTCAGGCGCCCTGCCCCGTCGTAGGCAAAGCGGCTGATGCCGGCGTGGCTGCGCATGCCGACCATCTGGCCCAGGCTGTCGTAGTAATACTGGCGGGCGGTCATGGCGCCCAGCAGCGTTGGTGGTACCCGGGTGGGGGCTTGCCCTCCGGGCGAGGCAAGCATGTCGTCCAGCGCGCTGCCTTGCTCCAGGCCCATCCACTGCATGGTTTCCATGCGCCCGCCAGCATCCCAACTGAGCTTGCGGTAGAGGGGCTTTGCGGTGTTTTCGCCAGGGGTTTGGCTATTGATATCGGTGAGGACTTGGCGGTGAATCTCTCGGTGCAGGGCGTCGCGCTCAAAGTTCACCAGGCTCTCGCCTTGCCAGGTGATGTCGTGCACGTGGCCTGCGCCGTAGAGCAGGTAGCCTACTTCTCCCAGGCCTTGGAGCTGGCTGCCTTGGCGGTTGCCCAGGGCGTCTAGCTGGTGGCTGATGCGGTGTTCGAACTCAATCTCGGGAGAAGCGAAGGGATTGGTCGCTGGGTCTGCGGTCGGCGCCTTGTACAAACGCTGCACCTCGCCAATGACCCGGCCTGCAGCATCGCGCTCAATGACAGCCTGGCTTTGCAAAATGCCTTCTGTGGCTCGATGGCGGCTTGGCCCCACGTCATCGGCTTCGATTTGGTGCCACACACTTGCTTGCAGCAGCTCGCCTACTTTGCCCCATTCATAGCGCTGCGTGGTCGCGGGCAGCAGGTCCGTCGCAGGTAGATGGCGGGCAGCCAATTGGCCGGTGATGGTCCATTCGTAATGGCTGGTGTGTGCTGCCAGGCCTTGCTCTGCCGCCCAGCCGTCACTGGATTGAATGAGCTGGCCCGCCGCGTCGTATTCGTAGCTTTGCACCCGTGCGTCAAACCCGGTTTCTTGGGCCAGCCGGTCCATCACATCCCACGCAAAGCGGGTGTGTTCACCGTTCTCGTTGGTGAGCTGGGTCAGGCGCCCGGCGGCATCGTAGGCAAAGCCCAAGTGCTGGCCCGCGTGGCTGCGGCTGGTGAGGCGGCCCCAGAGGTCATAAGCCATGCGCACGCTGGGTGCGGTGGTGCTGATGGGGGTTTTGCTGTCTCTGTCATCACGGCGCCCGGCCTTTACTTCGACTGTTTGGCCCCGAGCGTCGTACTGGTAGTGTTCGGTGCTTCCATCAGGGTAATAAACGGACCGCAGCAGGTCCTGCTCGTTGTATTCATAGGCCACCCGCTCGCCCAGCGCGTTACGCACCGCCGTGGTCTGGCCCCAGCGGTTGTATTCGTAGTGGGTGCTTTGACCGGAGCAGTCGGTGTAGCTGGCGGTCTGGCCCGTGGGGGTGTAGCTGATATGTTTGTCGCGGCCATTGGCATCGGTGATGCGGATGGGCTTGTCGGCATTGGCGCGCACGCCCAAGTCTGCTGGGCCGCCGGTGATGTTGGGGTAGTGGTATTGCTCGCTGCTGCCATCCGGCAAGGTCACCCGCGTCAGGCGGTTGTGGTAGTCGTATTCGTAGTGGGTGGTGCGGCCAGCGGCATCGGTACTGCTTTGCAGCAGGTTGGTGGCGTCGTCAAAGCGCTGGCTGCTGCGCGATCCGTCTGGGCCTTGGGTTGCCAGCAACTGGCCCATGGGGCTGACGGCCATGTATACGCTGCGGCCTAGCGGGTCGATGACTTCGGTGAGGTGCCCATATTGGTTGTACTTGCGTTTGATCGTACTTCCGTCAGCGCGGGTGTGTTCCACCAACCTAGCCAAGCCTGCCTCGCCTTGAAAGATGTACTTGTCTACCCGGCCCAGGCTGTCGGTCACCACGCAGGCACGACGAGGCTGACCATCAACCTCCGGTAGCTCCTGGTAGTCAAACTTGTAATCCAAGCCCTCTTGGTTGCGCTGCTCGATGGCTTGGCCGCCTGGCTCATAGCGGTCATAGGCATAGTGGTGCTCTGGCCCGCCGCGTTCCTGGTGCGCAATCATCAAATGGTTGCGCCAGGCAAAGCGGCGCACGACCTGGCCGTGGCGGTTGGTGACGGAGGTGAGGTCCCCTTGCTCGCTGTAGCTGTACTGCACAAGTGTTGTGGGCTTGGTCTGCAGCATGGGGGCCAAAGGGTCGCGGAACAGATCAACCTTTGACAGGCGCACGCCGCTGTCGGCTTGCCAGAAGAAATGTTCGTCTTCGTGGTCGTCGTTGTCCGTGCTCTTGTGGTGGAAGTGCTGGGCATCCTGCGCGGCAAGCGCCTGCGTGTAGTGCAACTGGTAACCCCGGCCTACGCCATCGTCGATGGTGGTGATGCGCTCCTGGCCCAGCACCTTGGTCCAGTGGTAGCGCTGGGAGCGGCCCAGCCGGTCCACCTTGCCCAGCAAGATCCAATTTGCATCGATATCCGGCTCGGTGACCGTGACTGGTTTGCCTGCGGTCTTCTGTTCATAGATATCTTTGCGCGCCGCTTCAATCGCCTGCCAGTTGGCCGGGCCAAACACCCAGACGGTATCTCCGCTGCCGTTGGCCGCCAGGATCATCAAATCCCCGCAAGCCATATCGCGGCGGATCCAAGAAAAGCGCCCCTGCCACCACAAAGGCGCCTGCTGGCTGCGCGGAGGTGGGGCTTCAAAGCTATCTGCGGCGCCCGCCTCGGTGAACTTGGCGGGCCCGGTCATGGCCGCCAGATCGTGCGTCAGATTGCCCGGATGCCAGCCCGAGCGAAGCAGCCAGATATCTTCGCTCGGGCTATAGATCGACTCTCCTGCTGCCAAGGCATCAAAGGTGATCGTGCGGCCCTGGCTGTCATGCAGCAAGGTGGCGCTGGCCTCGACCTGGATCCTTAAATCCGTCGGCAGCCCCCAGCCGTAACCCAACATCCCGCAATACCCACCGTGCTGCGCGTTCACGTAGCTGCTGTACTGGCGCTGCCAGACGAGGGGCATGGCGCCTGGCAGAGCAAAGTCCAAGTCAGAAGACCCAGACAATACTTTGGCACCCAGCTGCGGATTGACGGGGTTGCCGACTGCCTTGCCGCCCGGGCAGACGGAACACGCTACCCCGCCTTGGGTACCGATCAGCACCGTGCGTGAACCGGTGACGATTCGCGCGTATTTGACTTTGTCATCAATGCGGGCTGCTGCTTTTCCACTCATGGTTGAATCCAGTTCATTTGAAATTTTTTGACGTGCGTGCTGAAACGCATACGGACAGATAGCAATGGGTGCTGTGATGGGGCGCCCTATAGCAGGCAAGCCCGCTGCGCTGCGGCGCGGCCGTACACCCCTTTGGCGATCACCTCTATGCTTTGGCCCTTGCTAAGGTTGCGATAGACCTGGTTACCGGTGCTGGGGAAGCTGGCGTGCGTGAGCCAGTCCCCGCATTGGGGTGCATACCTGTCAAACAGCTCGAAGACGGCGTATTGGTCGGTGTCTTCCAGCCTGGCGGCGTACATGCCGCGATCCGTGTGTACTAGCTCGACAATGGCTTTCATCGGGTGGCTCCCGGGCTCAGCAATTGATACGCACCAGGTCCGAGAGGATCTGGATGAGCTCTTTGTTCAGGCGCACACTGCTGCTGCCACAGGACAGCAGAATTTCTTCGCTGGCACTGATTTCAATCTTTTTAGCTGTGATCTTTTGCGTTTCCTCCACGGTCAATGTGTCGCTTTTGACGTTGGCGGTGCGCGGGCCGGTGACCAATTCAGTCTTGCCAATGCCGCTGACTTCTAGACGCTGGCCAGCAACCACCGAGCTGTGCGCCATCACCACATTCTCGGAATGCGCCACGCCGACGTTGAAGGTGGAGAGCAGACCCACCTTCTCTGACCGGATTTGGCCCACGGTGATGTCCCACTTTTTCTTGATCTCGTCGGTCTCGTTTTTGAGGACTGTCTTGGTACGGTTCTGTTTGACCGTCACGTCCTCGTTGCGGTCAACAGTGCGGGTGCGGTTTTGGTGCACGGTGATGGTTTCGTTGCCGTCCACCGTCTCCGTGCGGTTTTTATGGATGGCATTGGTCTCGTTGCCGTCAATGGTTTTACGCCGGTCATTGCCCACCCATTTGTCTTCGTCGTTTTCGACCTCGGTGAGCTGGTCCTTTTGCGCGTGCAGCCACAGCTGCTCCTGGCCTTTTTTGTCTTCAAAGCGGATGGCATTGGCATCGCCTGCACCGTCTTTTTCTCCAGCGCCGGGGGCGCCGCCCTGGCTGGATCGGGTTTTGATGCCGGACTGTGTCTTGTTGGCCGGCAAGTCCCAGGGCGGCATTTGCATGGCGTTGTAGACGCGGCCGGTGATGATGGGGTAGTCAGGATCGCCGTTGAGAAAATCGACAATCACCTCTTGCCCAATGCGGGGAATGTGCATGCTGCCGTAGTTGGCGCCGGCCCAGGTTTGGGAGACGCGGATCCAGCAGCTGGAGTTTTCGTCTTTCGCGCCATAGCGATCCCAGTGGAACTGCACTTTGACGCGGCCAAATTTGTCGGTGTAAATCTCCTCCCCCGCAGGCCCGGTGACTACTGCCGTTTGGGGCCCGGTGGTGTTGGGCTTGGGGGTGATGCACTGGCTGCGGAAGGCAGTGGTCTTGGGCACGGCGCCAAAGCTGATGCGGTAGGTGGTGGGGCTGTCGGTGCCGGAGCGGCCACCCGAGCCGCCAGCACCATCGCTTCGGCGCACGTTCTCTTCAAACCGGTAGAACGCGGACTCGATCAGGTACTCTTTGTTCTGGTCCGCACGCGGGTGTTTTTGTAAGCTGAACAGGTACCCGGGGGCGATATTTCTGGCGTTGCCCTGCCCTTGTGCCATGTCGCGCTGGGCTTTTTGTTGCTCAATGCGTATCCGGGCGTAATTTTCTCCGTCCCCCACATCGGTGTAGCCTCCTGGCCAAGCGTAGACCTCACGGCTGTCTTCCGAATGGCCCGCTGGCTGGGCTTGGCGGGTGTCCAGGATCGCCTTGGGCTTGGTGAAATCGTAGTCGTCTGCAGTGAAATAACCTGAAGCTATATCTTCTGCAAAAGTCCAGATATCAATGACGTCTTCGTCTTTGATGTGGGCGGCCCTGTCCGCGCTGTAATACGGAATGGTTGTTGGGCCATTGGGTAGCAGGGTGTGCGATCCAATGTCATCGCCCAGCACCAGCGTGTGGCTACCCATGCTGTGGGCGAAGAAGAAGTAGGCCCCCTCCATCTCCAACAGGCGCGCAACAAAGTTGAGATCGCTCTCGCCGTACTGGACCATGTAGTTCCAGGTGCGGTAGTTGCCGCTGAGCTTTTTTTCTATTGTGAATCCGTATGGCCCCAGCACTTCTTCCACGATCTCGGGCACGTTCTTGGACTGAAATATTTTGTAGTCCGTGCGTTTACTGGCATGCCATAGCCAGGGCCGGAGGACGGCCTCGTAGGCATTGAAGTCGCCGTCACGGCCAACGCTGCTCCATTGCGTGATTTGACCAGACAGGTAGCGCTTGCCAGGGCCGCCGAGCTCTGTGGTCAGGTCAACCTCAATCGTCATGTCCTGACCAAGCAGGCTCTTGGCATCAATGAATGCGTTTTGGCTGATCAGGCGAACCCGAAACTCGAACAAGCGAGAGATCTGCTCGTTCCCTGCGAGTGATCTGAACTCCAGCTGGTCGCCCAAGCTGCTGTGGGCGGTGAAGGTGCGGCTCATGGTCCCAGGCTCCTATCCAAAAAGTTGTCTCGATGCATCAGTGCTATCGAAATCATTGTTTCGATAAATTTTAACAAGTATGATAGCCAAAAATTTATGAAAGAAGCCACCGATAGCATTTGGCAGATATGAAATGAATCTGAATTGCAACGCAAGTGGTTGAAATTTATTTATTTTTCTACTCATCAAACCATCGGGAGCGGACATATGACGACGAGCATGAACATCAAGCAGCGCTTGGCTGCAAGAGGTAAAAGCGGGCAGAAATTCATTGCTCGCAATCGTGCGCCACGGGTCCAGATCGAATACGACGTCGAGGTATATGGATCCGAGAAAAAGATCCAGCTGCCATTTGTGATGGGTGTGATGGCTGACCTGTCCGGCAAACCGGCCGATCCACTGCCTGAAGTGGGCGACCGCAAGTTCTTGGACATAGACGTCGATAACTTCGATAACCGCATGAAGGCCATCAAGCCACGGGTGTCGTTTCAGGTTCCCAATACCTTGACCGGTGACGGAAACATGGCGATCGACATCACGTTTGACAGCATGGATGACTTTTCCCCGGACGCGGTGGCCAGAAAGGTGGATTCACTCAATACCTTGCTGGAAGCGCGCACGCAACTGGCCAATCTTCTGTCGTATATGGATGGCAAATCCGGCGCAGAGGATTTGATTGCTCGGGTATTGAACGACCCAGCGCTGATGAAGGCGCTGTCATCCACCCCTTCGACGCAGCAAAAACCAGAGGGCAGCCCTGGTGAAAAAGCCTAGTACCCACGCCTTGCAGGCAAGAGCCCATAAAGGAAAAAAGCATGGCGCAAACTGAGAAACTCGACCTAGTCCCATCGGCAGTGCTGGAGCAGGATGCATTCGCTGCACTGCTTAACAAAGAGTTCAAGCCCAAGACCGACCAAGCGCAAGAAGCCGTGGTATCAGCCGTGCGTACCTTGGCTGAGCACGCTTTGGCGCATACCAATATCATCTCCAGCGATGCCTATCGCACGGTAGAGGACATGATTGCCGAGATAGACCGCAAGCTATCTGAGCAGATCAACCAGATCATCCACCATGAGGATTTCCAGCGACTGGAAGGCAGCTGGCGCGGTCTGCATTACCTGGTCAACAACACTGAGACCGATGAGATGCTGAAGATCCAGGTCTTCAATATCAGCAAAAAAGACCTTGGCCGGACGCTACAGCGCCATAAGGGCATCCTTTGGGACCAAAGCCCCATTTTTAAGAAGGTGTACGAGGCCGAATATGGCCAGTTTGGTGGTGAGCCTTTTGGCTGCCTGGTGGGCGACTATTTCTTCGACCACAATCCGCAGGATGTGGCGCTTCTGACCGAGATTTCCAAGATTTCAGCATCAGCCCACTGCCCATTTATCGCGGGAGCGGATTCGAGCCTGATGCAAATGGAATCCTGGCAGGAGCTGGCAAACCCACGCGATCTCACCAAGATTTTCGGTAATACCGAATACATCAAATGGCGGGCGCTGCGTGATTCGGACGATGCACGCTATCTCGGTTTAACGATGCCACGTTACTTGGCGCGGTTGCCGTACAGCACCCGAGACAATCCGGTCGATGGATTTGATTTTGAAGAAGACACCGCTGGCGCCAACCACAACCATTTCTGCTGGTCCAACTCGGCCTATGCGATGGCTACAAATATCAATCGCTCGTTCAAACACTATGGCTGGTGTACCTCGATCCGGGGTGTGGAGTCTGGAGGCATTGTCGAGGATTTGCCGGTGCATATTTTCCCCAGCGATGACGGCGGGGTGGATATCAAATGCCCGACTGAGATTGCCATCAGTGACCGTCGCGAGGCCGAGCTTGCCAAGAATGGTTTGATGCCGCTCATTTACCGCAAGAACAGCGACGTCGCCGCATTTATCGGCGCGCAGTCTTTGCAAAAGCCTGCGGAGTATTACGACTCTGATGCGACCGCCAATGCCAACCTGTCGGCGCGCCTGCCCTACCTATTCGCTTGCTGCCGCTTTGCGCACTACCTCAAGTGCATTGTGCGCGACAAGATTGGTTCCTTCAAAGAGCGTGACGATGTGGAGCGCTGGTTGAACAACTGGATCATGAACTATGTCGACGGTGATCCAGCGAATTCATCAGAAGGTATCAAGGCGATGAAACCCCTGGCGGCGGCGGAGGTCATTGTCGAAGAAATCGAGGAAAACCCCGGGTATTACGCCGCCAAGTTTTTCCTGCGGCCACATTACCAGCTCGAAGGCCTCACGGTTTCTTTGCGCCTGGTTTCCAAGCTTCCATCAGTGAAGCAAGCTGCAAGCTCGTAGCAGCCTTATTATTTTCAATAGTTTTTCAAGGAGAGAGAAATGGCAATCAATCGTTTGAACAGTCCTGTGGCCAATGTGTCCCCAGAGCAGCGCCTCGGCGGTGTAGTGGATATTTACTGCAAGATCGATGGTGTTGAAGGTGAATCCCTGGATTCCAAGCACCAAGGCTGGATCCACGTGGAGGCCATTGCAGGCGGTGTTGCTAACGCTGGCGCATTTGCGTACGGCGGCGGCGGTGGCTCGGGCAAGGCCCAATGGCAAGACATCACCATTCGCGGCAAGTTTGACAAGTGCTTTGCCACGATGATGCAAAAGTGCGCTACGGGCGAGCACATTGGCAAGGTGGAAATCTCCGCTTGCAAGGCCGGTGGCGACCAGCAGGAGTTTTTGAACATCAAGATGGAAGACGTGATCATCTCATCGCTCAATCTGTCTGGAGCTGAATCGACTGAGCCGATGTTCGACTGTGGCTTCAATTTTGCCAAGGTGACCGTGACGGGCAAGGGCCAGGACAGCAAGGGCAATATGGGTGGCGCGGTTACCGCAGGCTACAACGTCAAGCTCAACCAAAAGATCTAAGGCTAATAAAGCCTTTGCGGAGGGGCATTATGAACTGACCCCAAGAAGTTGGACAGTTAAATGCTAGAGGCTCAAGGCCTGAGTTCGGTACTCCACCGGACTCAGGCCTTTTAGTTTGAGCTTGAGCCGGTGGTGGTTGTAGTAGTGAATGTAGTCA
>Ga0308156_1000537_pt1 | contig 72754 bp, 67 predicted proteins | sample PhyAR2_FD_201041 | JGI IMG/M metagenome (GOLD analysis project Ga0308156, IMG submission 201041) | Phyllosphere microbial communities from UC Gill Tract Community Farm, Albany, California, United States - DLSL A.R2 | ecosystem: Host-associated > Plants > Phyllosphere > Unclassified | place: USA... | reverse complement strand
AGGAACCAGAGCTTACTCCTCCTTTTTATGCACTAAATCCTTTTAACTATGATCAACCGCCAGCATTTGAAGTTGCGTTAAAAGACGCTGCTGCACAGCCGGTAACGAAAATGGTGGTTAATCGTCAAGATGACCCAACTAAACAACTTACTCTCGACACTAATAAACTGATTGTACCGACTGTAAATAATTCACAGCGCTCAATGAAATATGCAGTTTTAGCTGGCGAGAATGAAATTGATGTTACGAGCATTGATGACTTCTTACAGTTAGTGGAAGGCAAAGCTCGTCACTATCCACCACGCTTTACTGACCGCCAAGAACGTAAAGGCTTTGAAAGTAAACTTAAAGAAGTAACACAGCAACTTGATACACTTGCTGCAAACCCAAATGCGTCATTTGATATTTTGCTTCGTGCTTTTAAAGCAAGTGTTCTTGCACGTAACCTTGATTTAGGAACCGTTCACACTACTAAATCTTTAGAATATGCTCAAAGACTTTTAAAAATTAGCCCAGATGATGCAGAAGCAAACTTCTGGTTCGGTTTTGGCTTATCTGAAGGTGGTGGTCAACGCGAAGCGATTCCATATTTAGATAAAGCGATTAAAGGTAATGTTCAAGAAGCATATTTAGCTGCTGCAAATAACTATATTGCGATGGAGCAAAAGAAAAATGCGATCCAGACGCTTAAGAATTATAAAGTTAAATATCCAGATGAATCGGAAATTGCTGACCGTTTAATTCAAGAGATTGAAAAACAAGGTCGTTGGAATGTATGGCAAGTTTTAACTAACCCTGCAATGTCTCCTGCTACTTCTACTGCAACATCAAAAAAATAAGCTTAATTATATAAAAAGGGCTGTTTTGACAGCCCTTTTTTTTATTTGATCATTTGAAAAATACTTTAAAATTTGTATGATCTACCTACCATTGAGCCACTATATTTTGACCATAATGTTTCCAATAAAAAGAAGCAAAACGCTATTGACGGTCATGCTACTCGGTTCAATTCTGAGTGGTTGTCAGGTCGTAAATGTTAAGCAGCAAGCTTTGAATGTAACTATTGCAAATGAACGTAATAGTATTCTTACGCAAGATAAACTCAGCGAAGCGAGTCTGAATGTTTTATCGATGTCTGGTCAGGAAGCTAAAGTTTGTACAGACACCCCTGATAACTGTGTAAATCAACTCAAAAAATTACCTCAAATTTTAGATGAACAGTTCTTATCAGCTGCAAGTGAAATGTATCTGGCAAAAGCAATGGCTTTGTCAGATTCTTCGGATTGCAAAATGAGTAGATTTGCTAAACATAAGTCTGAAGAAGAAAAAATAAATATTCAAAATAAATATCATGATTGCTTAGACCAGCAATTAAATTTACTAGATAAAAGTATTCGTTATAGTTATGCCTATCTATTTGCAACGAAGCGTCAGCCCACTGACCGTATTTTTGATAATAGACAAGTTCAGATTCGAGACTTCTATAATCAGGCAATTGCCAAAATGGTCGGTGTTTATGATTTGAGACATCCTCAAAAAAATGGTGTCGAACCCCAAATTCATATTGGTAAAAGTGTTTATTCAATTGACTTTGAATTTCATAGACAGTTAACGGGACAAAAATTAGAAAAATTAATTTCAAGTTATAACTTAAATTTTTCAGGGTTAAGAACGATTAACCGTCGTGATGGTTTTGGGTCTGAATTTGTCGCTGTTTTTCCGAGTTCAGGAAGCGAAGATATTAATGAATATATTTTAGACCCACTTAAATACAATTATAAAAATGGTGTTAATCCAAATATTCATCATGCACGTTATTTGGCTGCAACTATTGTAGCTGAACCAAAACATGCAACCACTGTTGAAGAAATTATTAATAATCCTGAATTCGTAATTCGGGTTTATGATCCATACCGGACCGATAATATTAGTGTAGCAGGTAAACAATATCCTCTAGCGGCCAACTTTTCAGCGCCTTATGGTTTATGGTTAGCTGAAAATAATTTAGGTGTCGCAGCTTATTTAAGTCTGATTGATCGTGATCAGCATTTGACCATGCCACATCTCTACATGCTTGAGCCTTATAATCCAAATAAGAAAATTATTGTGTTAGTCCATGGGCTCGCAAGTAGTCCTGAGGCATGGATTGCTTTGACCAATGATGTTATGGGTGATACGGTTTTAAGAGATAATTATCAAGTTTGGCAAGTTTTCTATTCGACTAATATGCCGATTCTGGAAAGCCGTTTCCAAACTTATGCCCTTCTTAAGCAAGCTTTTGGTTCTTTGAACCCTAATGATCCTGCTGCACATGATGCTGTACTGGTTGGACATAGTATGGGAGGTATTATTAGCCGTTTACTGGTAAGTGATGGCGATATTACCAAGCCTGCTTTAGAGCTAATGACGATTCGTCAGCAAAATCGCTTTAAGAAACATCCAATGGTTACTGAACGATTGCAAATGCATTCAATCAATAATTTTGATCGTGCAATTTTCTTGGCTTCTCCTCATCGAGGTACAGATTATGCAGATCGATGGTTTACATTAGCTGCGCGTAAAATTATTCGTTTACCGGGCGCTTTTTTATCAGCCGTAGCGACTTCGCTCACCACTGAAAATTTAGATGTTAAAGATTTCTTAAGTAATATTGATAATGGTTTGATTCAAAATGGTCCAAGTGATTTGAGTCATCAGTCCAAATTTATGGAACTCACGGAAAATATTAATCCACATCAAGGTTTGGTTTTTCACTCAATTATGGGAAATATTACCAAGAGCGATGACCCAAATGTAATTACGGATGGAATTGTTCCCTATAAGAGTGCTCACTTAGAGGGTGCAAAATCTGAGAAAATTCTTCCAGGTGGTCACTCAATTCAGTTAACGCCACAAGCCGTATTAGAACTGCGTCGTATTTTACGAGAGCATTTAGTCGAACATGGTTTATATAAACCGTAAAAATAAAAAAAGCCAAAGGATCACCTTTGGCTTTTTTGTTTCTGGATCTAAATTTTATTGTCCAGAACGGATAATGTAGTCAAAAGCAGAGAGTGATGCTTTAGCGCCTTCACCTGTGGCAATAATGATTTGCTTGTACGGAACTGTCGTACAGTCACCCGCAGCAAATACACCTTTCACATTGGTTTCGTTGCGGTCATTTACAATGATCTCGCCACGATTGGTTAATTCAAGTTCACTGTCTTTTAAGAAATCAGTGTTTGGTAACAAACCAATCTGCACAAAGATCCCTGCTAGCTCAACCACATGCTCTTGATCAGTCGCTCGATCTTTATATTTAAGACCAGTCACTTGTGATCCGTCACCTAACACTTCTGTACTTAAAGCATTCATAATCACAGTCGTGTTTGGCAAGCTGTGTAGTTTGTTTTGCAACACTTGGTCAGCACGTAGTTTGGTGTCAAATTCAACCAAAGTGACATGCTCAACAATCCCTGCAAGGTCAATTGCAGCTTCAACACCAGAGTTACCGCCACCAATCACAGCAACACGTTTACCTTTGAACAATGGACCATCACAGTGTGGGCAATACGCTACACCACGGGTACGGTATTCTTGCTCACCCGGTACGTTCATTTCTCTCCAACGCGCACCTGTTGAAAGGATCACTGTTTTCGATTCAAGTTTTGCACCATTTTCAAGTTCAACTTCAACCAGACCATTTACGGTTTGATCTGCACCCGTGATTTTGCTCACGCGTTGCAGGTTCATGATATCAACATCGTATTCACGAACATGTGCTTCCATTTCGGCAGCAAACTTAGGACCTTGAGTTTTTTGCACAGAAGTGAAGTTTTCAATGTCCATGGTGTCCATGACCTGACCACCGAAGCGTTCAGCCACGATACCTGTGTTGATGCCTTTACGTGCCGCATAGATCGCAGCAGTTGCACCCGCAGGGCCACCACCGATCACTAGTACATCAAAGGCATCTTTAGCATTAAGCGCTGCTGCATCTTTCTCGGCAGAGTTGGTATCTAGTTTCGCCACGATTTCTTCAAGTGTCATACGACCTTGACCAATGTGTTCGTTGTCTTGGAACACCATTGGAACCGCCATGATTTTGCGTTGTTCCACTTCGTCTTGGAAGAATGAACCATCAATCATGGTTGCAGTTGTGTTAGGGTTATAAATTGCAATCAGGTTAAGCGCCTGTACCACGTCCGGACAGTTATGACAGCTTAGCGATACAAACACATCAAAGTCAGCTTTGAGGTTTAAGCCTTTAATCTGGTTCAGCACTTCATCAGAAACTTTAGGCGCATAGCCAGACACCTGTAACAGCGCCAAGATCAAAGACGTAAACTCATGGCCCATCGGTAAGCCTGCAAAGAACACACGAGGTTGTTCACCTGTTTTAGCCACACCAAAGCTTGGACGGCGTGTATTGTTGCCATCAAAACGGGCAGTCACCTTGTCAGAAAGTTCAGCAATTTCACTCACCAGCTCTTTAATTTGAGCAGCTTTGTCCGATTCATCTAAAGCGGCAACTAATTCGATTGGACTTTCTAAACGTTCTAAATAAGCTTTTAATTGAGTTTTAATGTTTTGATCTAACATCTGTTTTTACTCCAGTGCATCCAAATTCTTTCAATAGATGCATAGTACGTTAAAACATAAAATAGGTAAAACAGTATGTTTTTATAGATTTGATCGGTTTTTTAGATTTAATTGTTATTCACTTCAATCAAAAAAAGCCAACCTGAACTCATCCAGCGCAGGTCGGCAAACTGGTTAAACTAGAGTAACACCACGCCAAATACAGCCCCAGCAATCAGGACATGTAATGGATGAACTTTTTTAATTAAAGATAATAAGGTTGCAACGATGACCATAACGATGAGTAACGTATTTATAGCGGCTGCTTCAGAAATGATCCAAGCACTGGCAAGTACGGTTCCGACCGTGACGGGTTGTAATGCAAGTTGTAAAACACGGCGCCATTTTTTGTCTTTAAATTTTGACCAGCCTCGCATAACCAACACCGTAATAATAGATGAAGGTAGAAATTTAGCCGTAGAGGTCACTAGCAGACCTGACAATCCAGCTACATGCCAACCCACAAGTGGTACAATCATCATATTAGGTCCTGGAGCTGCCTGAGCCATAGCAAACAGTGCACTGAACTCTTGAGCTGTCATCCAGTGATGGATATCAACAACTTGTCGCTGCATTTCCGGCAAAATCGTATTTCCACCACCAAAAGCAATAAGTGACAACTGAGTAAAAATGATAGCTAATGTAAGTAAAACTGCACCCATTACACACGTCTCCAAATAATGGTCGAGTAAATCGCCAGTAAAACCAGCATGGTGATGAGCAAAGAGATTTTCAAAAATGCAATACTGATGATAGCTGCCACCACAACGCACATCGCTAAAGGATTACGCAATAATGGCTTTAACATTTTTAGGCCTGTAGCCACTAAAAGCCCCGCCGCTGCTGCCGCCAACCCTTCGAAAAGGTGCTTTACCATTAAATTGTCTTGGAATTGTTCATACACATAATGTAAAAGAACAACGATAATAGTCGGAGCCAGAATAAGACCGATTAAAGCACTAAATGCCCCACGGATACCTCGAAACTCCATACCCATTGCAACCGACAAATTAATGATATTCCCGCCCGGAAGAAACTGACACAGACCAAGTAACTCGGTGAATTTCTCAGGACTTAGCCATTGCCGCTGTTCAACAATAACTTTACGAGCCAAAGGTAATACACCGCCAAATCCAATTAAACCTAGTGTCAAAAAACCCAAAAAAAGTTCGGTGCAACTAGGTACGCTCTCCTTCTGCACTGCAATTTCCACATGGTTCATTTTCGTTACTTTTCACTTTATTTGACTGAGATAGAATGCTACTTTTATGATATATCTACAAATGCTTTTATTTCTCTGAACCATACTCAAAAGGTATTCCTATGCTCGATTTACACAAACTACATGCTTTTGTTGTTGTGGTTGAAGAAAGGAATATAACTCATGCCGCAAATCGATTATTTATTCAACAACCTCCTCTTACCCGATTATTAAAAAAATTAGAACAAGAACTAGGAGTACAACTTTTAATTCGTCAGCCACGTGGCATTGAGCCTACCGAAGCTGGAACTGTATTATTTAAAGAAGCGAAATTGCTATTAGAACACGCCAAACATATTCCACAAATTGTACAAAATGTTAGTCAAGGTAAAACAGGACAACTCAATATTGGCCTTACCAGTTCCGCAGGTTTACATCCACTCATTTCACTTTTATTACGTTCTTATCGAGAAATGTATCCTGCCGTACAAACTAAACTTGAAGAAGCAGGTAGTCAAAAGCAATTAGATTGGTTGTTATCTGAAAAACTTGATGTGGCTTTTTTGCGTACACCTGTAAGCCGAGATATTGGTTTAAAAAACATACATATACTTGATGAACCTATGATTATGGCTTTACCCTTAGGCCATCCGCTTGCTCAGAAAGATAAAATTCTTTTAAGTGATTTGTCTGATGAAAATTTTGTTTTATATCGACGCTCATCTGGGCAAGGCTTATATGACAATATTTTATATACCTGTTATCAAGCTGGTTTTAGTCCGCATATTATTCAAGAAGCTCCTCGCCCTACTGCGACCTTAAACCTTGTTGCCGCCGGAATCGGAATTAGTATTGTACCTGCGTCTATGCATAACTTTTGGAATAACGAAATTGTTTATCGTGAATTTGATGATATTGTTAAACCTAAAGCGCCAATTTATTTAATTACCAGAGAAAATGAAAACTCTGCAAAAGTTTCAAACTTTATTGAACTACTACAAAAACTATTACCCACAATGACTTAAGTTTAAAAGCTGGGCAATAAAAAGTGCCCCAAGTGGAGCACTTCTTTCATAAATAGCTTATTTTTGATTGACTCGTTTTGACAGTTCTTCTGCCGATTCCTTACGTTCAGAATAACGATCTGTCAGGTATTGTTTTTGTCCACGTGTTAATAAAGTGAACTTATAGAGTTCCTCCATTACATCGACAATTCGATCATAATACGAAGAAGGTTTCATACTTCCATCTTCTTCAAACTCTAAAAAAGCTTTAGCAACTGAAGACTGATTTGGGATCGTAATCATACGCATCCAACGCCCTAAAATGCGCATTTGATTCACAGCATTGAAAGATTGAGAACCTCCACTAACCTGCATAACCGCTAAGGTTTTACCTTGTGTTGCACGAATTGCTCCGCCAGCTAGGGGAATCCAGTCAATCTGAGCTTTTAAAATCGAACTCATTGCACCATGACGTTCTGGTGAACACCAAACCATACCTTCTGCCCAAGTCAAAAGCTCATGCAACTCTTGCACTTTTGGATGATCTGTTTCTGCATCCTCTGGTAAAGGTAAACCTTTAGGATGAAAGATTTTGACCTCGGCGCCTAAATATTCAAGAATTCGTCCAGCCGTCAATACAGCAAAACGGCTATAAGAACGCTCACGATTAGACCCATATAACAATAGAATGCGTGGTGGATGTTCAAGTTGCTGTGCTTGCACTTGTTCAAAGGTAGGCTTATCTAAAAGATTTAACGCTACATTAGATAAATCATTGTTAAGACTGTTCATGGGAGAAATACTTTTTCTTGAGCCAAAGAGAAACTGAAACGAGTGAAATTAAAACCGGAACCTCAACCAATGGTCCTATCACTGTGGTAAATGCTACAGGTGATGCTAAACCGAAAGTAGCAATGGCAACCGCTAAAGCTAGCTCAAAGTTGTTGCCAGCCGCAGTAAATGAAATGGCAGTGGTACGTGGGTAGTTATTCCCCATACGCTTACTCATAAAGAAGCTAATGAAGAACATCACCACAAAGTAAATCGTTAGTGGAATCGCAATTCGCAGTACATCTAAAGGTAGGCTCACCACATCACCACCTTTTAAGCTGAACATCGCCACAATGGTAAAAAGTAATGCAATCAAACTAATTGGACTAATTTTTGGTAAGAATTTAGTTTGATACCAATCTAATCCTTTTGCTTTCACTAAAATAAATCGCGTGAGGAAACCCATTAAAAATGGAATGCCTAAATACACCAATACAGCATGGGTAATAGTCCAGAAATTCACATCAATGACTTGTCCAGCCACACCAAAATACGGCGGCAAGAAAGTTAAGAAAAGCCATGCATAAGTACTAAAGAATAAAATTTGGAAAATACTGTTAAAAGCAACTAAAGCAGCAACATATTGATTGTCTCCACATGCCAAACCGTTCCAGACCAATACCATTGCAATGCAACGTGCCAAGCCTATCAAAATTAGACCTGTCATATATTCTGGATAGTTATGCAGAAAAATAATTGCTAAAGCAAACATCAAAATTGGCGCAATTAACCAGTTTTGTACTAAAGACAAAGCCAACGTTTTTTGATCTTTAAATACTTCAGGTAAAGCTGCGTAATCTACCTTTGCCAGAGGTGGATACATCATTAAAATTAAACCAATTGCAATCGGAATATTAACGTTATCTACACTGAGTTGATTCAAAGAAACCGAGGCTTGAGGAAAGAAGCCCCCTATTGCTAAACCTAAACCCATGGCAATAAAAATCCATAGCGTTAGGTTCCGGTCTAAAAAAGAAAGGCCTTGTTTAGTCATGTTCTGCTCAATGAAAGAATTTATGAGTTTTACTTGTCATATAGGAATGATTTATTCCGGTAACTTAAACAAGCAAACATTTTCAAATAAAGTTTTTCAAACCTTAATCACAGCAAGTCGCTATTGATAAAGGTTGATCCAGTTGTTGGGCTATAGTTCCGTCTTGATCCTTTTCTATAACCTTTAAAATATCTAAGGCCCATATAGGTAAAACTGGATTTAAGCTGTAATAAACCCACTGTCCTTTTCTTTCATCGAGTAATACGCCATGGGTTCTTAATAAGGCTAAATGTCTAGAAATTTTTGGTTGGCTTAAATCTAGTTGTTCAGTTAGCTCACAGACACATATGTTTTGTTTGTTTAAAACTAATTTAAGAATATTTAACCGAGTGGGGTCCGAAAGACATTTAAAAAAATCGACTTGAGTAATCATGTCAGCAACAGTTCATATTCGTTATTGCAAATATACGGATATCCATATATAAATGCAATATCTTAATTCGGCGATAAATTTGTCATGTCTGAGCTAGTGAAGATTTACCATAACCCTGCTTGCGGAACCTCACGTAATACGCTGGCACTTATTCGTCATGTGGGGATTGAACCCATTGTTATTGAATATTTACAGACACCTCCTAGTAAAGATGAGCTTACTCAACTCATTTCACAAGCTGGATTAACCGTTCGTGACGCAATTCGTAAAAATGTTGATCCATATAAAGATTTAGATTTGGAACAAGACAACTGGACAGATGAACAATTAATTGATTTTATGATTCAGTACCCAATTTTGATCAATCGCCCGTTTGTGGTGACTTCAAAAGGTACACGTCTGTGCCGCCCTTCTGAAATTGTCCTTGATATTTTAGATTCAGAAAACTTAGGCTATTTTGCGAAAGAAGATGGTGAAGTGATTATTAATGAACAAGGGCAACGAGTAAAATAATCTAGGATTCTCACAAATAAAAAGCTAAATGGCGCAATACCATTTAGCTTTTTTGTTGAATGAAAGCGGTTAAAAATAGGACTTAATAAGAGGTAAGAGTTGTTCTCCTATCACCATGCCTAATAAACCGACTAATGCTACAAGAGGTGGAGCTGGTGACTTAACATTTAAAACGTAATATAAGACACCAACGAGCAGCCCTACAGCCAAAGATAATAAGTACATTTTCATGCTACATACCTTAGGGAATCAAGCCATTTAAAGAGGCAAATTCCCACACTGTTTTATTTAAAATGCAAAACATGAACAGCCCAACGCACCCCAGAAAGATTTTTTATCTTTATCATTTACGGGAACATCAAGCATCCATGAGTGGCTATGGCCATGCATGCCACAACTGCTAGCACATGCACATAGCGCACTTTCTGACTGTAGAGACTGATTTGAAGGTGCATTACGGTTTTCAGATAATCTCCATTGACCACCAAAACGTTTTACAGGCGACCATGTTGGCAAGGCTGGCGGTAAAGGCGGATCATCTTGCTTAAACTCAGCACCTGCATAAACGACTTTTCCACCAAGCACAGTCAGTACAGATTCAATCCATTGGATATCGTCTGCTTCAACTTTGAAATAGTCATCAGAGAGTACGACCAGATCAGCAAGTTCGCCTGCTGTTAATGAACCTTTGACTTCTTTTTCACCTGAAAACCATGCAGAACCTTTAGTCCAGAGTTTCAGTGCTGTCTGGCGATCTAATAAATCTTTTTCATCATATAGCGGCAAACCACCAACAGTTTTACCTGTACTTAGCCAATATAAACAGACCCAAGGATTATAAGATGCAACACGTGTCGCATCTGTTCCTGCACCGACTGGCACACCGAGTTCCAACATTTTTTTAACTGGTGGCGTATTTTTGACTGCGTCGGCACCATAGCGTTTTACAAAAATTTCGCCCTGATAAGCCATTCGGTGTTGAATTGCAATTCCCCCACCCAATGCACCAATACGTTCAATATTACGTTCTGATACTGTTTCGGCATGGTCAATAATAAATCGGGTCGCAAATGGCTGTTTAGCATTTACCCGCTCAAAAACATTGAGTAACCGGTTAATGCTTTCATCATAGGTAGCATGAATACGAAATGGCCATTTCTTTTCAGCAAAATGCTCAACAATGGCTTCGAGTTCACCTTCCATCTTTTCTGGTAAATCAGGACGAGGCTCATAGAAATCTTCGAAGTCACCTGCTGACCATGTCAGGTTCTCACCCGCACCATTCATTCTAAATAACTCATCACCATCGCCCGGAAATGTCATTTCTGTCCAACGGCGATAATCATCAAGCTCTTCACCTGCTTTTTGAGCAAATAAGTTGTATGCAATTCGCACCGTCATTTGGTTTTGATCGTGTAATTGCTTAATAACATCATAATCTTCGGGATAGTTTTGCCCACCACCTCCCGCATCAATTGCAGAGGTAATACCCAAACGATTGAGTTCACGCATAAAATGACGAGTTGAATTGACTTGTTCTTCAACTGGTAATTTCGGAGCCTTACCTAAGGTTGAATACAAAATCATGGCCGATGGTGTGGCAAGTAACAAACCCGTGGGTTCGCCTTTTTCATCACGCTCGATTCTGCCACCCGGTGGATCTGGTGTGTCTTTATTAAAACCTAATACATTCAGAGCAGCGCGGTTCAACATGGCACTGGCGTATAGATGCAAAACAAAAACTGGCGTATCTGGTGCAGCTTTATTAATTTCATCCAAAGTCGGTAAACGCTTTTCGGCAAACTGGAATTCAGTCCAACCACCCACTACCCGCACCCATTGCGGCGCTGGAGTATTATCGGCTTGTTCCTTGAGTAAGCGTAGTGCATCCGCTACAGATGGCACACCTTCCCAGCGCAGCTCCATATTGTAGTTCAAACCACCACGAATAATATGCAGATGGCTGTCATTTAAACCTGGAATGACCCGACGACCATTTAAATCTACAACTTTGGTGGTCGCTGTTGCCAACTTCATAATGTCATCATTATGACCTGTCCGTACCACTTTACCATCTGCTATGGCAATTGCTTGTACTTCTGGGTTCTGAGGGTCTAGCGTAGTAATTTTGCCGTTTTTGAGTATGAGGTTTATTTCGGTCATTCTGAACTCCATTCTTGTGAATTATCGTTCTAAAAATAAAGGCATATCTGTATTAATATCACTTCAATATTGAATACTAGACATGCCTTTACCTAAATAAGTACTTTTTTATTTTGCAGGAACGGGTGCAAGTACTTCGTGTTTTGATGTGGTACGTTCAGGTGCCTTATGAACCATTGTATAGGCATAATCAACGCCCATACCATAAGCACCAGAATGCTCACGTACAATTGCCATGACTGCATCATAAGTATCACGGTGTGCCCAATCACGCTGCCACTCAAGCAACACTTGCTGCCAAGTTACCGGAACAACACCTGCTTGAATCATACGCTGCATAGAATAATCGTGCGCTTCTTTCGATGTACCACCAGAAGCATCCGCAACCATATAAATTTCATAATCGCCTTCGAGCATGGCACCAAAAGCAAAGGTGTTATTACACACTTCAGTCCATAAACCTGAAACAATCACTTTCTTACGATTATTTTTTGCAAGTGAATCACGTACTTTTTGGTCATCCCATGAATTCATTGAAGTACGTTCTAAAAGTGGCGCATCTGGAAATACGTCTAAAAGCTCTGGATAGGTATGACCAGAGAAGCTTTCTGTTTCAACAGTGGTAATGGTGACAGGAATATTGAATGTTTTAGCTGCCTTTGCGAGACCTACCGTATTATTTTTTAATACTTGACGATCTATCGACTGTACCCCGAAAGCCATTTGTGGTTGGTGATCAATAAAAATAATCTGACAATTCGTTGGTGAAAGTTGTTCTAAAAGTGATTTATTCATGGGTAAACTCCATTATTCCTTATGTGTAATGCATTTAAATTGCTTACTGGTCATTATAAAAACAGATAAAAATGTAAAGGCATAGACACTAAATCAGCACGAATCTGTATCCTGTGCGAATACAATTAAAACAATGATTGCTTTTTAATTTTTATAGTTTAATCATTGATATATATTTTTTTAACTTTCGCTTATCCATGGATCGATTAGACTGTATTTCCACTTTCGTAAGTGTCGTAGAACATGGGAATTTTAGTAGCGCAGCCAGAGCTCTCGATATCTCTCGTGACTTGGTTGCTAAACGTGTTTGCTATCTTGAAAATGACTTAAAAACCACACTTTTAAACCGAACGACAAGACAGATGAACTTAACCTCTTGTGGAGAAAAGTTCTATCAACACAGCAAAGTCATTTTAAGTGAGTTTGAATGGGCTGCCTATGAAATTAGCTACAATCAGCAGTACCCTGAAGGTGAACTCAAGCTCAATACTCCCATGTCTTTTAGCAATATTTTTCTTCAAAATATCATTTCAGACTTTATTGAGAAATATCCCAGTATTAAAATCGATTTATTCATGACAGATCAGCTACTAGACATGAATAATAATAAATTTGATTTAACAATTCGTGTAGATGGCTCTCCTCCAAATTTGGCAAATAGTAAAATATTAAATACCTATCAACGATATTTATATGCAACACCTGAATATTTTAATCAGCATGGATTACCCGCTTCATTAGAAGAACTTAAAGATCATAAGTTTTTAATTTATTATCAAGATAGCCGACATAAAAAATTGATTTTTCAAAAGGATCAAAAAGAAGTGTCCTTTAATTGCTTCCCTGTAATGACCTGTAATAATGGCGAACTCTTATTAGATATGTGCCTAAAAGATCATGGTATCGTCTTTCTTCCGGAGTTTATTGCAGACCATTACTACAAAGAAGGTAAATTACAGAAATGTTTGGAGGACTACACCAGTCAGCCACTTCATTTATATGTGACATGGCCTAATCGTAAAATTTTATCGAAGAAAGTAAAACTATTTATTGATTTTTTGACACATCAAATGATTGCCATAAAATAAGTGATCTGGGCCTTTTCAATAAGAATCGGCCCAGTATTTTTTAGTTGGTTTGAGTAATTTCAATCTTCTTATTTTTAAATAAATTTAATAAATTTTGCTCTGCTGTTACTACGCTGTTTTCTTCAATAAAAGTCGTCGCGTAGTGTTCTAAATGCTCTTCCATCAGTTGTGTGGCTCGTTTTTCATCGCCTTGTTCAATAGCATCTAAAATTGCACGATGTTCATCTGCCGAACAATTATTATGTTTGGGAATTTCATATAACCCAATTAATAACGAAGTCCTCGCAATAAGTGTCTGCAAATAGCTGGTCATAATCATGTTTTGATTAGCTTCAACAAGTTTTAGATGAAATTTACCTGATAGCTTAATCCACTCGGCCCAATTCCCAGCTAAACGCTCATGAGATTCTTGATCGACTAAAGCTCTAAGCTCACTAAAATCTAAGTGATGAGACTTTTGTGCAAGTTTTTTTACCGTGGCGATTTCAAGCATACTCCGTGCTTCAAAGACCTCTTTTGTTTCATCAAGACTATGTTTTGCGATGAGTGCTCCACGATTAGGCTGAATTTCGATGACCTTATCATGTGCAAGTTTAACAAAAACGCGTCTTAACACTCCTCGCGTTACACCGAATGCTTCACATAAAGGCGCCTCAACTAAACGTGCGCCAGGGGCAAGTTGTCGATTTAAAATAGCATCTACAATAGCGTTATATATATGGTCATCAATTTCATCATTGCTCATTTCTACGGCTCTTTTTGGTGCATTCGATGGCATTGATTTCTCCATTTTTATTAACGCCCCCTCTTTTTTAAAACATTATTTAATTTGAATAGTGTATGTCTAACTTAACTAGTTGGAAATATTTCTCTCATAAGAACAATATCTATGCTGGAAGATCTATTCAAGATTTAACATTATAAGATTCTTTCATTCCTTTAAATTTACTCATTTTTTATAACAGATTAAGCAGACCAACTTTCATTAATTTATCCTTAAATACCCAAAATATTAGTTGAACGGAAAAACTCACAAGCTTTGATTTCTGACTTTGGCATAACTTTTGCTCAATTGGGATTGTGCACAATTTAAATATCAAGTTGCGCACAATCTTAATTTCATTCTTTTAGACAAAAGTCCAAAGCTGCTGAAAGTACCCACCATCTTAGGGAAGTGAGCGTTCAAGATGAATAATAGCGAAGCAATAATTAAACCTTCTTATGATGCAAAACTGACAAATCAAGACTTAGCCCCTTTAAAAAAGCAAACATGGGGTGCTTACAATATTTTTGCCTTCTGGATGTCTGACGTTCATAGTGTGGGCGGTTATGTTATGGCTGGAAGCCTTTTTGCACTTGGGCTGAATAGCTGGCAGGTACTTTTATCTTTACTCATCGGTATTGCAATTGTTCAGTTTTTTACAAATCTGATTGCCAAGTCTAGCCAACAAACTGGCACTCCCTATCCTGTTATTTGTCGTGCCACTTTCGGTGTGCTTGGTGCAAATATTCCTGCTGTTATTCGTGGTCTGATTGCGGTCGCATGGTATGGCATTCAAACCTATTTGGCCTCAAGTGCATTCTTATTGGTCATTTTAAAGTTCTTTCCCGAATGGTCAGTCTATGCAGATGTTTCAACTTATGGATTTCTTGGACTGTCCTTTTTAGGATGGATCGGCTTCATGCTACTTTGGCTACTACAAGCTATTGTTTTTTGGTCTGGCATGGACAGTATTCGTAAGTTCATCGACTGGGCTGGCCCCGCGGTCTACGTTGTGATGTTTGCCATGGCAGTATGGCTCATCTGGAAAGCTGGATGGCAAAATATTGATTTAAACTTGAGTGGTGTTCAATATGACGGTTTCGCGGTTGTACCTGTCATGATTGGTGCTATTGCGCTTGTTGTTTCATATTTTTCAGGGCCTATGCTGAACTTTGGCGACTTCGCTCGTTACGGCAAAAGTTTTAGTGCCATTAAAATGGGCAACTTTCTTGGTTTGCCCATTAACTTTCTAGGCTTTTCTTTACTTACAGTGGTTTGTATTGCAGCGACACTTCCGGTGTACGGCAAACTCATTACCGACCCTGTCGAAATGGTTGGTAAATTGGATAATACCTTTGTAGTCATTTTAGGTAGCTTGACCTTAATGATTGCGACCATCGGGATTAATATTGTCGCTAACTTTGTTTCGCCTGCCTTTGATTTTTCGAATGTTTCACCGAGCAAAATTAGCTGGCGTATGGGTGGAATGATTGCAGCAGTAGGTTCAATTTTCATCACTCCATGGAATCTGTTCAATAACCCTCAAGTGATTCACTACACCATTGATATTTTAGGTGCATTTATCGGCCCACTTTTTGGCGTGCTTCTAGCCGACTTTTACCTCGTTAAAAAACAAAAAATCGTAGTAGATGACTTATATACCTTAGACCCTAAGGGTTTGTATTGGTACAAAAATGGTTATAACCGTTCTGCCTTCTATGCCTTAATTCCAGCTTCATTAATTCCTGTTTTATGCGTACTTTTACCACAATTGTCTGCACTGGCTAATTTCACTTGGTTTATTGGTATGGGATTTGGTTTCGTGATCTACCGATTTCTTAACCAACCGCTTACTCATGCAAAATCTGTAATGACCAAGGTATAACTACAATGAAAATTAAAATTATTAACCCCAATACCACTCAAAGCATGACAGACAAAATTGCTGCTTCTGCAAAAATAGTTGCGGGGGCTGATACTCAAATTATTGCAGTCAGTCCTCAAATGGGTCCTGCAACGATTGAAAGTTATTATGATGAAGTATTAAGTGCAGTAGGTGTGCTGGAGGAAATCCGACAAGGTGAACAGCTAAATGTAGATGCCTATATTATTGCCTGTTTTGGTGACCCTGCGCTTTATGCTGCCCGTGAAATTACGTCAGCACCTGTGATTGGGATTGCCGAAGTAGCTATGCGAACTGCAAGTTATGTGAGTACTGGGTTTAGTGTAGTCACTACATTACAGCGGACAGTGAATATGAGTTGGCATCTGGCTCATCGCTATGGGGCTCAGCCATTTTGCAAAAATGTTCGAGCTTGTGATATCGCAGTTGAAGAGTTGGAGCTTCCAGACTCAAACGCTTATCGAATTGTACGAGATGAGTGCAAAAAAGCACTAGCAGAAGATAAAAGCGATGCGATTGTGTTGGGCTGCGCGGGTATGAGTGATTTATGTCTAAAGCTACAAAACGACTTGGGAGTGATTGTTATTGACGGCGTCACAGCGGCAGTAAAACAAGCTGAAATGTTGGTTCATTTAAATTTAAAGACCAGCAAAGTTGGTGATTGGGCCTCACCTCCTGCAAAGAACTACACAGGTATATTGTCAGGTTTTGGAATGCGCTAAAGAGTTATTGTTTCAATTCCAACTCAAAACACTGCATTGGAATTGAAACAAAGAATAATTAAAAGAATTAAACTCCAGCAAGCTCTGGCTGTTGTTCCTTTTTATAAAATGGCACATCACCGTTAATGGTGGCACGGTGCATAATGCGGTGTGCATCGCCATAATCAAATAATGCCTTATGTTGGGTGCAGCGGTTATCCCAGATTGCGACATCACCCTCTTGCCATTTCCAACGCAAATGGAACTTTTCTTGTGTGGCATGTTCAAACAAGAAGTTAAGCAACTGCTCGCTTTCCTGTTCAGGTAATTCATTAATCTGAGTGGTAAAACCTTCACTCACAAATAGCAACGGTTGGCCTGTGACTGGGTGAGTACGCACAACTGGATGGACCACTGGTGGATTACGCTTAAAGGCTTGTAGCAGTTTTTCACGCTCTTCATCATTATTTGCAAAACGTTCGAGTGGAAAAGATTTACGAATATCATGTGTCGCAGTCAAACCTTGTAATTTTTCTTGTAGCTCTAGCGTAAGCCCTTTAAAAGCTGCCGTGTTACTCGACCAGAAAGTATCGCCGCCTACAGGTGGAATTTTAATGGCTTGCAATACACAACCTAATGGTGGTGTATTGCTAAAGGTAACGTCTGTATGCCAAAGCTCATTGTCACGCAGGTCCTGCTTCCAACTATCCAGAACCATCACTTCAGGCACATTTTCAATAGAAGGATAAATCGGGTGCACATGTAAGGTGCCAAAACTTCGTGCCAAATCTGCTTGAGCTTGAGGCGCTAATTTTTGCTTTCGAAAAAAGATGACTTGATGATCAAGCAAAGCCTGTTGGATTTGCTGTGTTGTATTTTCATCCAAGACATTCAAATCAATATCATGAATAATTGCGCCAATAGTAGGCTTGATCACTTCAATATTTAAGTTCGCTATTACTGTATTCATCTTCTTTACTACAACTGCTGACCATACCAAGGAGAAAACTGCTTTTGTAACCAACGTAAAAACAGCTCAAAACTAACTGCGACAATCGCAATCACAATAATGCCCAGAATCACCGTATCGGTAATTAAGAACTGTGCGGCCGACTGCACCATAAAACCAATACCACGGTCCGCTGCAACCAACTCTGCTGCAACTAATGTTGACCAACCTACCCCAAGACCAATACGAATACCGGTAATAATATGAGGTAAAGCTGTTGGCAAAATAACATGCCAAAATACTTGTGACTGACTTGCCCCTAGCGACAATGCAGCACGCTCACGATTAAGTTGATGGCTTAACACACCATGCGCGCTACTAATAATGACGGGCGCCAAAATCGAGAAGAAAATCAAAAGTACTTTTGTGGTTTCGCCAATACCGAACCAAATCACCAATAACGGCAAATAAGCTAATGGTGGGATTGGACGCAATAATTCAACTAAAGGATCTAAAACTGCACGTACCCATTTATTCAGCCCCATACATAAACCTAAGGGAACACCAATCACCACAGCAGCAATCAGAGCTAAAAATATACGCGAGATGCTAGCGGCTAAATGTTGCCACAAAGTAGCCTTCATAAAGCCTTCTTGGCTGACTGTAATAAACTTTTGCCAAACTGCTTGAGGGCTTGGTAAAAACAGTTCAGGAACAATATGCAAAGCAGTAATCAGAAACCAAAAAGCGACAACACTTGCGACACTAATAATGCTCACAGCCAAAGTGCGATGTTTTTCTAAAAATGTTGATAGAAATGAAGCATTTTCTGTTTGCACATCTGGCTTAAGTTTTAGCCCTGCTTTGTCATATTCATAGACGTTATCTTTAATACTCATGTTGGTAACGCCTCCTCGGTTTGTTTTTGTGCTCTTAAGCTTTCAAATAACTGTTCTCTAAGCTGAATGAATTGAAGATCCGACTTGATTGAACGAATAGACTCGCCCTGACGATATCGCTTCGCAAAATCGAGATGTAGAGTTTCTACAATTTTGCCTGGATGCGCAGTCATCAGAACTAACTGATTGCTGAGCAACAGCGCTTCTTCAATGTCATGAGTAATTAAAAAGAAGCTTTTATTTTGCTGAATCCACAAATCAAGCACTAACTGCTGCATGTTTTCACGAGTAAAAGCATCTAAGGCGGCAAAAGGTTCATCGAGTAAAATAAACGGCGCATGACTAATCAAAGCTCTAGCAATGCCAACGCGTTGTTTCATACCACCGGAAAGCTCCCAAATATTGGCTTTTTCAACGTGACTTAAACCCACAATTTTCAAAATTGCGTTCACTTGCACTTCGATATCTGCACGCTTTAAACCTTTTAACTGCAAAGCGAAGCCAACATTATCTGCAACATTCAACCAAGGAAGTAAGGCGTGGTCCTGAAACACGACTGCGCGTGTTACATCTGGCCCTTTTACGACTTCATGATTTACAAGCACATCACCTGAACTCGGCTTTTGAAATCCTGCCAAAATATTGAGTAGCGTTGTTTTGCCGCAACCCGACTCACCTAAAATGACGGTTAAAGAGCCTTCTTCAATTTTAAGGTTAATGTCTTGTAAAACTGGCTTTTGCTGTTTAGGAAAAGTCAGATGAATATGTTTGGCTTCTAGTACACTCATGACAACTCCTTAAGGCTGCAAAAATGAAGAGTTCACATTGCCTTTATAATCGGCTTTAAGTTGATCGACTTTGCCCTGACCTTTTAAGAATTTAGCCGTATCAAAGATATTTTGCGCAAACTCACCATCTAAGGTTTGTTTTTGCTGAGCGTGGTCAAGGTAAATATTTCCACTTAATAAAAGCGGGATATCTTTTGGATCAGAACCTGTTAACTGAGCAATTTTTTCAACGTTATCGGCATTTTTAACGTATGCAGCTGGGTCTTGGTTATATTTTTCGAGTTGCTCAAGTGTGGTTTTAACAAACGATTTTAAGAAATCAGGATTTTTCTCTGCAAAGTCTTTACGCACAACCCATAAATCATAGGTTGGAGCGCCCCATTCACCCACTTGTTTAGAATCGATTAATACCGTGCCAGATGCTTTCGCTTTACTTAAAGCAGGTTCCCACACATAAGCTGCATCAATATCTCCACGCTCCCACGCTGCTGCAATTTCAGGTGGACGCAAGTTAATAATCTTTACTTTATCTTCTGGAATATTCCAATGCTTCAGCGCAGACAAAAGGCTGTAATGCGTGGTTGAAACAAAAGGTACAGCAATGGTTTTGCCAATTAAATCTTGAGGGGTTTTAATACCAGATTTATTGTTGACTACTAATGCTTCAGAGGCGCCAAGTTTTGAAGTAATTAAGAATACTTCAATCGGTAAATCACGGCTTGCCGCAGCAGCAAGTGGACTAGAACCAATATTACCAAGCACAACATCGCCAGAGGCCAATGCGTTAACAACATCTGAGCCCGCATCAAATTTTTTCCATTGAATAGTACGTTGACTATGCTTTTCATATTCCCCATTTGCTTGTGCGACCTTACTTGGGTCAACTCCAGTTTGATAAGCAATGATGACTGGTTTGTTATCGCGAACTGAGGCACTTGTATTATTGTCTTTTTTATTTTGCCATACGATAAATGCAACAATTGCGACTACCACAATTGCCGTGATAATTAACGGTTTGGTCTTTGTGCTCATAATTTCATGATCTTTCAATAATATAAGCTCATGGTATGCAGCAGGCTTTATAATGAAAAATAAAAAAATCTGAGTTGCTTATCTATTTTTGATAAATAACTTTTCTTCATAAGTTTTTATCTTTTGGTAAAAAGAAAACTTCATGCAATCTTGTAGGTTAGAGGTAAAATTAAAATACTTATATATCAATAATTAAAAACGATATTCAAAAACACATGATTAGAAAAACCTGACATAGACCTTCTAATTATTTTATCCTACTCATTTCATCATTTTTATTTTTGCTTCTCGTATCTAGAGTTTTGCATCTAATTAATTTTCATTATTTTATACAATGATATGATTTTATTATCTTTTTATCATAGAACCTCAGCAAATATTGAGATTTGATCAATATTTTTTCTAGTTTATATATGACACAAATTTAATTTTTTATTGATAAAAGGAGAAACAGACTTTTGCTTAAGCATCATAAAATTATCCAGAAAACTTTTATTGCCAGTGCACTTATAGGTTGCAGTCTTTCAAGCCAAGCGGCACTTACTTTTGGCAATGCTGAAGAAGGTCAACTCAAAGTGAGTGGCACAATTCGGGCAAAATACATTTATGATTTTGATTCAGATCCCACGACTAGCAAATTTTCTTTTAATGACGCGGTGCTCTGGCTAGACTATAACTCTCCCAAATGGATTGGCCGTCTAGATTATCGGCTTTATGAATATTATGGCCGTTTAGGCGATGCCAATTGGCTCACCGACGCATGGGTGGGTTATAAAATTAATGAAAACAATAAAATTATTGCTGGCTTAAATCCTGTCCCTTTTGGCTTGGGTCGCTTTTGGGGAAATACTTATTATTTAGGCATTGCCAATAGTGCAGGTTGGGAAGATGTGCACAACCTTGGGGTGAAATATGATTTCAATGATGGAACCAATGAAGCACAACTTGCCTTTTATCCTACCGATGGCGGAAACTATAGAGGCAAAAGCAAAGACTCAAGTCGATTTAGTATCAACCCTGTCAACGCTGATGATTCTGTACCGCAAGGCACTAATACTCAAGAAAAGAACTCAATTGTTGTTCGCGGGGCGCATACATTTAAAAATATAGCTGGGCAAGAAGACTTCTCTAGCCAACTTGGTGCCTCTGCTTGGTATTCAACCATTGAAAATAAACGCTCAGGCCAAGATGGCGATCGCCAAGTCTATTCAATTTTTAACAACACCACTTATAAACAATGGAACTTACAGCTTTTGGCAGGTTATCAAGACATTGATAATGCTGACTCTCAATACAAAGATCATCTTACTTTAGGCGGTTTTGATTACTCATTTAACTCAGCAACCAAAGGCCAGATATATTCAGCCGAAGTGAGCTATCTATTTCCTCAACAATTTGGCCCCATTACATCGGTGCGCCCTTATCTAAACTATAGTTCTTATCGAAAAGAACAAGACGGCTTTAAAGACTCAACCCGTTTTATCCCCGGCATTGCGTTTAACTATCAAAAATTGACGGTACAAGCCGAGTTGCTAATTGGCAAACATGACCCTTATTTAGGGGATAGTGAGGGCCTAGCGGCTGGTGGAACTAACGATAAATGGAATAAAAAAGCGTTTGTGATCTTTGCTTATTATTTCTAATTCAAAACAAAGGCCAACACATGTTGGCCTTTGTTTTTATCTAAAAAATTTAGGTTTAACTAATCAATTACTGGTGAATTATTGAGTGGAAGGTCGGGGTTATTTTCGTCAATGACATCTACATCTTGTGCAGTTGGCTCAAACTTAATAAGTAGTCCAATCACAATTAAAGGAATAAAAGCAAACACAGAAATAATCAGGTATACATCTGTTTTGTAGCCTGCCATCCAGATCGGCAACACAAACAAAGCAATTGCCTGAGCTACTCCAGTTACAGCACGGTTAAACCCAACGCCAACACCACGAATCGAAGCAGGATAAGCCATGGTTGGATAGACCATCATTTGTGCCCCTGGTCCAAAACCTTCAGCAAAAAGCCATAAACCGAGCATTCCAATTGCAGTGTAGAGTAAAAAGCTATTGCCCGGCTCACCAATTAATGCCAATGCAATAAGGGCAATAAATTGGAGTAAAAAGCCTGTGAGCAACACATGACGAGATTTAAATCTACTGGCAACAAATACGCCTAAAAGCCCGCCTGTAAATGCAAACAGTAAATTTAGCCCGAGTGTTGTGGTAATGGTCGTCAAGACATCTGTATGGAAAAAACGAGTCAAAATGGACGGTAAAAAGAAAGCAATTGTGGTGTACTGAAATGCCACCGAAATATGAATCACAATTGCCACAATCGTTCTTGGTAAATAGGTTTTATTAAATAAAACAGCAAAGCCTTCACGTTGTTTTGTTTCAGCCTTTCTTTCTACTTTTTCAACTGTTGCTACAGCGTTAATTGCATAGGATTCTTGCAGAACTTTAGCTGCCCCTTTTAAATCACCCTGATTAGCCAGCCAAATTGGCGATTCAGTTAAATATTTACCGCGAATAAAAATAATGAGTAACGCTGGCACCGCTCCAAAAATTAAAGATGCTCGCCATAACCAGTTGCTATGCTCTGGTGGTAAGAGAAAGTAAAGCGCCAAAACTAATCCAAAGCAGACAGAAGAGGCGGCGTACCACATTGGGCACCAAGCGGCTAAACGCGCTGCCTTGTTGCTACTACCGTTAAATTTAGAAAACTCAGATAAATAAGACATTGCGACGGGTAAATCAACCCCGACACTAATACCCATAATAAATCTGGCTAAAATGAGCACCCACACATTTGGTGCAAAGCCTGCCACAATGGCCGCAATAACAAACAGCACCATGTCAGCCATAAATACTCGATAACGACCGATTTTATCGGTTAGCCAACCGCCAATTAAATTACCGACAATGGTTCCACAGACAATTGCCGAAGCAACTACACCCGTCATGACAGGACTTAAAGAAAACTCTGATATGACCTGCTCAATACCGAAAGAGAGCGTCGTCAAATCATAAGCATCGATAAATACACCAATCAGTGCCAACCAAATGACTTTATTAGATTTACCCTTCCCCGCAAATTTGGAGATTAATTGTGATACATCATCGGGAGATTTAATTTCATGGCGATGCGCATGATCGAGTTCTTGTACGCTCACTTAATAATTCCTGAATTTTAATAACAGAAACAAAATAATGATTATTCACATAATACTAAAACAAATTAATCTGATATTTTAATCTGAATTATAGAATTATCTTTTTATTATTAACTCAGCAATAAAACCGATATAAAAATAAATAAAATAAAAGCCAGTATTTAACCAGCTTCCATTTAAACAAAATTTAAGATATTAACTTGCCTCAGCAAGCTTTAATTCTTTTAGATTTCGATATTTTGCACCGCGGTGATTTTCTGGTAAATATGGTCCTGCACCGAATAATTTTTCTCTTAACGTTCCTTGTGCATATGAAGTTTGATATACCCCGCGTTTTTGCAACTCTGGGACAATAAACTCTACAACATCTGCAAAGGTCTGATGAGCCAAAATATAGGCAAGGTTAAAGCCATCGACATCGGTATCTTCAACCCATTCTTGTAAAGCATCGGAAACTGTTTCTGCTGAACCCACCAATACTGGTCCGTTTCCACCTAGACTATTCCAGTTTGCGATTTCCTCAATAGTCCAGACTCGCTCAGGGTCCGCATTCACATAAGAGTCTAGTAAAGATTGAATCGCGTTGGTTTGAATATATTCCACTTTATCTGTCGGTTGGTATTGTGAAAAATCAACTCCTGACCAACCCGAGAGCAAAGTTAAAGCGCCATCATAGCTCCCATAGCTTTGATATTCTTTAAACTTAGCTTGAGCTTTTGCATCGGTTTCATCTGTCACAATCGACAAGAGCGCGTAAATTTTAACTGAGTAAGGATCGCGTCCTTCTTGAGCCAGTTTTTGGCGAATGCCTTGTACAATCTTTTTAGTCGCAATTTTAGAAGGTGCTGCAATGAATACACATTCGGCATTTTGGCTGGCAAACTTCTGGCCACGAGATGATGCACCTGCTTGATATAACACAGGTGTACGCTGTGGTGATGGCTCACAAATATGAATACCCGGTACAGTAAAATACTTACCTTCGTGCTGAATTGGATGCACTTTTTTATGGTCAGCGAATATACCGTTTTCACGGTCGCGTAGTACCGAACCTTCTTCCCAAGAACCTTCCCAAAGTTTGTAAAGGACTTCTAAATATTCATCGGCAATATCATAACGGTTGTCATGATTGACCTGAGTTTTTAAGCCTAAGTTTTTTGAACCGCTTTCCAAATAAGATGTCACGATATTCCATCCAACTCGTCCTTTGGTCAAATGGTCTAGGGTACTAATACGTCTAGCAAAAGGATAAGGATGTTCAAAGGAAATTGATGTGGTTACACCAAAGCCCAAGTGCTTCGTTACAGCCGCCATAGCAGGAACTATCTGTAATGGATCATTGACTGGAACTTGCACTGCACCTGTTAAGGCATGTTCAGCACTTTGATGATAAACGTCATAAATGCCAAGCACATCTGCAATAAAAATACCGTCAAAAAAACCACGTTCCAAAATTTGTGCTAAATCTGTCCAATATTCTAAATCTTTATATTCAACAGATCGATCTTGAGGATGTCGCCATAATCCGGGAGATTGATGTGCAATACAATTCATTTCAAAAGCATTAAAACTAATCTTCTTAGTCATAAAATATCAGCCAGCATTTTAATTACTTTCATACTAAAGCAATTTTTATCTATTCTTTATAATATAAACCCCAAACAAAATATGATTTTATTCTAATACATTTTTATAATTTATTTTAATACTACAAATAATATTAAGCTGCCCTAAAGACAGCTTAATATATAAACTTAAAACTTACTCTTTAATAACTTCACCAATTCGCCATTGATAAGGTGGTAATGTCCCGTTCACACTAAAATCACCTACTATTCGATTTTTAAACACTCTTGGGTTATGGGAGGCTAAAGTGCGTACATTTCGCCAATATCGGTCTAAGCTCAAATCTTTATCTGTCGCTGATGCACCTAATGCATCAAATAGAATTGTCGATGCGTTTAAAATTAAATCGGTAATGACGGTTTGAGACTGTGCACTTTCAAGCTCAGCAAGCGCATTTTGTTCTTCTTCAAGCTGCTCATTATTTTGAAATGCCGCTAAGTAAGCACGTTGTAAACTTTGCGCAACTTTTTCAACAATCGCCCCTGCGCTATATGCTGCTCCACGAATTTGCCCAACTACTTGTAAAATTTGCGGGTCCTGTTTTACAAATTGAGCATTCGCATGAGTATAGTTGCGGGTACGTTTAGCCACCGCTTGTGAAACCTCATAAGTCGCAGCACGCCCTAAACCAGTAATGATTGCAAGTTGCACCAGTTGGTAATAAGCGGCTGAATATTTAAAGCGGTCATCATCGGGTAAAATTTCGGCCTCGTCGACTTGTACATCATGAAAATATGCCGTACCGCTTGCAGTAAGTTGCTGACCAAAGCCATTCCAGTCATCAACAATTTCGACACCTTCAGTTTCACGGCGCACAACGACTGAGCCGGATTCACCGTTTAAATCAGTTACCCCAACATCAACCCAGTCCGCATATAGACTCCCTGTGGTGTAATATTTTTGACCTTTAACGCGAATTTTTCCGTCCGCATCCCGATATAAATGGGTTTCGAACTGATCAATTGACTCTTTCCCACCTTCAGACCATGCACTGCCAACTGTTTCGCCTTGTGCAATTCGACTGAGCCAGCGCTGTTGAAATTCTTTATTTTTGCTGACCAGCACATCTTCAGTAAAACCGAAGTGCACCCGCAACGCTTGCGGTAAATTTGAGTCTGCTTCAGCAAGTTCAATTAACAATGCAAATAATTCAGGAATGCTTGCCTCAAAGCCACCATGTGCTTTAGGAAGTCGTAATCTTGTAAAACCAATATCTTTGAGCCACTGAAGTTGTTCATATGGCAAAATATGCTGTTGCTCACGGATTAAAGCCCCTTCTTTAATGCGTGCAAAAGTCGGTCTGAAATTTTTTGCCAATTCATCATAACGTTCAGAAGGCCCTTGTCCCCAAACTCGCGAGATTTGGGACGCTTGACTAAGTGCAGCATGTGTCAATGAACCGAGATGATATTCAAAATTTAAATTTGTCATTTATGGAAAACCACTATTACTTTGCTTTACCATAAAATATTTATTTCACATGAAAACGATTATTTTTATATAACAGTATTCATTCTTTATATAAGCAATAAGCTAAGATATCTTTTTGAGCTTTACGCTCTGTTGGCTTTGCAAGAGCGTTTGCATGTATTCTGAATAGACAGATAACTTCTCAAAAATATGCTCTGAATAAAACATATCATCAATCAAATGGGTCATTTGAGGCGTAGTGAAGGTATCGCATAAACCTACAAGTTGTGCATTCATTTGTGCAAATTGGCTACACAGTTGCACATAAGTATCATCTTTATTTTTGAATAATAATTGACGCATATCTAAACCATTTAAGTCTTTTAAATCAGTGTTTTTTACCGACCTGATCCAATAAATCTTTATCTTTAGAAATTGTTCGAGTTGCTTTAAAGCGTCTAGATCAACTTCTAAATGTGTGATTAAAAAAATTGTAGAGATATCACTTCGGCATAGTGCTTTTATTAAGCTTAAATAAACAAAATCAACATCATCTAGTTCGGTCAACTCTAAATCTAAATATATTTTTAGACTCTCAAGAATCTCATCTACCTTAAACAAGACTTTCTTTTCGGCTTGATAATATTTATTGAGAATAGTAAGTACAGGCTCGGTAGCGGGCGTCGTATAAATAGCAGCCTTATTGAGATTTGCAAAAATAAAAGGTGAAAATAGATAAGCCAAACTGCTTTGCTGTGCCTGAATATGCGATTGAATTAAATATACAGTTTGAGATTTAGAAAAATCTCTTAATACCTTTGCTCTTAATAAAGTTGCTTCAAGGTTAACGTATGTCTGCTCTAATTGAGTGGATATTGATATTGGAATAGACTGATTTTTAATAATTTTATTTAAAATATTTAGTTGAGAAGTAATAAACATTTTTTAACATCCAAGCTATTTTAGAAGAGCTACACTTAAAACAAGGTCTTTCATCATCCACGTAATAATCAGACCTCAAACAAAACAACAAGGAAATAGAAAAGAAGAAATTTATCATGTGCTTATATGTAAACACAAAATCGCATTCATGTTGTTTTTGAAGGTTGATTTTGGTCATCCGTAAATCTTGTTCATTTTTATTTTGAACTTTAGATGAAGGGATACATAGCTACAGATAATTGAAAAAAAACTATAGCACCCATAATAAATGCTCCAGACTGTTATAGTTTTATAAAAAATTTCTGTATCTACATATACAAAAGCTGCCAGTGCATGATTAAGAAAACTTCTTAAGGTGGGTAGTTTTCATGAAACTTATGTATGTGTACCAACAGATATTTCATCAATGTTTCAATGCAACATGCTTTTTTACAAATGCAACATCAAGCCTAAACTTTATTAACAGATTAAAAACAATCAATCGTTCTATTCTCTTGAAATATCAAGCAATTACACTGCTTTATACATTTGGCATTTTACTTGCTAAGAATATTTATCACAGCTACAAGTTTTATCGTCCAAATGTTTTTTCACCTGAAATTAAGCATTTAACACAATCATCATCAGCTAGTTCACAGGGGGAAATTTTATGAGCCTCGGTCTAACCGCTTTAGAATTAGCACGAATACAATTTGCCTTCACAGTATCCTTTCATATTATTTTTCCGGCCACCTCCATTGGTCTTGCCTGCTTTTTAGCTGTTCTGGAATGGAAATGGTTAAGAACTCAAAATCCGATTTATAAAGATCTATTTAAATATTGGATTAAGATCTTTGCGGTTGCATTTGGTATGGGAGTGGTCTCGGGCGTTGTTATGAGCTACCAGTTCGGTACTAACTGGAGTGAATTTTCACGGGTCGCCGGAAGTATTACTGGCCCTTTACTTACCTATGAAGTCTTAAGTGCTTTCTTTTTAGAAGCTGGCTTTTTAGGCATCATGTTGTTTGGTTGGGGGCGCGTCGGTCCTCGAGCCCACTTTTTTGCAACACTGATGGTTGCAATTGGTACCTGTATTTCCATGTTCTGGATTTTATCGTCCAATAGCTGGATGCAGACGCCTCAAGGCTTTGCTATAGAAAATGGCATTATTGTGCCAAAAGACTGGTTTGCTATCGTTTTTAATCCATCCTTCCCTTACCGCTTTGCTCATATGGGTGCCGCAGCCTTTTTAGTTTCCTCTTTGTTAGTCGTAGGAACATCTGCTTGGCATTTAGTTAAAGGCCGTCGTGATGAATTAGTTAAAAAATCGTTTTCGATGGGTCTTTGGATGGTGCTTGTGACTTCATGTTTACAAGTAGTGATTGGCGATAACCACGGGTTAAATACTCGTGAGCATCAACCCGCTAAACTGGCAGCGATGGAGGGTCATTGGGAAACAAACCATAATGAACCGATGCCACTACTGTTATTTGCAATTCCAGATATGAAAGAAGAACGTAACCACTTTGAAGTGGGTGTTCCATATTTAGGTAGTTTAATTTTAACTCACAGTTTAGATGGCCAAGTCACAGGTTTAAAAGAATTCGCACCTGAAGATCGTCCGAATTCAACCATTATTTTCTGGAGTTTCCGTGTAATGGTGGGGCTTGGTGTACTCATGGTCACGCTATCTTTAATTGCTCTTTGGTTACGTAAACGCGGTAAGTTATATGAAACCTCTTGGTTCCATAAATTTGCACTGCTCATGGGGCCAGCGGGTTATGTCGCAATGCTCGCAGGCTGGATTACCACTGAAGTTGGCCGTCAACCTTGGGTTGTATATGGAATTATGAGAACAAAAGATGGGCTTTCTCATACCGTTTCTGCAGATCAGGTTGGCCTGAGTCTCTTTATTTTTGTGGTGGTCTACACCATCGTTTTTGGTAGCGGTATCTACTACACCTTAAAACTCATTAATAAAGGCCCTGTATTTATCGATACGCCAAATATTGAAACTGGTGGTGTTGGACACTTTAAAACACCAATGCGTCCACTCAGTGCTGTCGAGGAAAATATTGACGATAAACAAAATTCTGGGGAGAACCGTCATGATTGATCTTTCTTTAATATGGGTCGGTATTATCGGTTTAGGTGTCCTGATTTATGTGGTCATGGATGGTTTTGATTTAGGGATCGGAATTATGTTCCCCTTCATCAAAAGCAGTCAGGAACGTGACGTAATGATGAATACCGTGGCTCCTGTCTGGGACGGTAACGAAACATGGATGGTACTGGGTGGTGCTGGTCTCTATGCTGCATTCCCACTGGTTTACTCAACGGTTTTATCGGCACTGTATCTACCTATTATTTTTATGGTCATTGCCTTAATTTTCCGTGGAGTCGCATTCGAATTCCGGTTTAAAGCTCATCGCACCAAATACCTTTGGGACTTAGCTTTTATTTGGGGTTCAATCTTAACCAGTTTCCTCCAAGGCATTATCTTGGGTGCCTATATTCAAGGCATAAAAACCACCAATGGAATTTTTTCTGGCGGATCACTTGATTGGTTAACCCCATTTACCTTCTTTACCGGTATTGGTGTAGTTGCCATGTATGCAACGTTAGGATGTGGTTGGCTTATTTTAAAAACCGAAAAGAACTTGCAACAGCGCATGTATGAGCTTATGCCAAAGCTGATTATTGCACTGCTTATTATTTTTGGTGGTGTGAGTCTTTATACACCTCTGACTCATCCTGAAATCGCAGATCGCTGGTTCTCTTTACCAAATCTGTTCTATTTTAGCCCCGTACCTATTTTGGTCTTATTGTTTGTTGGCCTGATTTTATCGGCGTGTAAAAAGCAGCAACATGACCTCAAACCATTTATATATACGCTAGCCCTCGTTTTCCTTGCATTTACAGGTTTTGTGATTAGTTTATGGCCTTATATTATTCCGCCATCAGTCACCATCTGGCAAGCTGCAGCCCCGCATTCAAGTCAGATGTTCGCTTTGGTCGGTGCGCTCATTCTTATCCCAATTATTATTGCTTACACCATCGTGTCTTACTGGGTATTCCGAGACAAAGTTCGTGTAGGCGATGAAGGCTATCATTAAAGTTAGGAGGGTTTTATGAAAAATTTATCTTCTAAATTGACTCAAACCCAGTGGTTTATTCTGCTATGGCTAGGTGGTTTTTTAGCACTAGCTGTTATTGCCGGTTTGTTTAAAGTGATATTGATTTATGCAGCCCCTTACCTGAAGTAAACTCATTTTTATAAGCAAATGCCGTTTGTAGAATCTACAAACGGCATTTATTATTGATTCAGTGCATCTTTCATTTTGTCATTTCTTGCAGCCCATACATGTATAAATCAGAACAACTTGCCCATAGCATTCGCCAACTCATTGAGAGTGGCACTTTAAATGCACACGAGAAGTTACCTTCTTTAAGAGATCAGGTGCAACGCTCTGGTTTTAGTTTAATGACGGTAATGAATGCTTACCAAGAGCTTGAATCACAGGGTTTGATCTATTCCAAAGAAAAATCGGGATACTTCGTTGCCGAGCTCATTACGCTTAAACCTTTAGAGCAATATTCTGTTGTTTCACTCAACTCAAAAATTGAAATTAATTCTTTAGTTTTTAAATATCTTAAATCAATTCAAAATGAATCTGTCATACCGTTTGGCTCTGCCTTTCCTGACAGTCAGCTTTTATATGCGCCTAAACTTATTCAAATTATGGGACAGCTTGCCCGTCAGAAACAAAGTTACGACCAAACCACAAGCTTACCACCCGGCAATTTAGCTTTACGAAAACTTATTGCTCAACGCTACTGTATGCAAGGGATTCAGACTGACCCAGATGACATTGTCATTACATCTGGCGGACTAGATGCGCTCAATCTTTCCTTACAAGCGGTTGCTCAACCGGGTGACTATATTTTATTACAACAGAACGTATTTTATGGCGCTTGGCAGGCAGCAGAACGTTTAGGCCTAAAAGTTATTACCATTCCTGAGCATCCTCAACATGGTTTTGACCTAGAGGCTTTTGAACAAGTTATTAATAGTTATCCAATTAAAGTCTGTTGGTTGATGTTAAACAGCCATAATCCAATCGGGTTTACGGTGAGCGACGATATTAAATATAAAATTGCTAAGCTACTTCATGAGCACCAAATTTATTTAATTGAAGATGACGTCTATGAAGAGCTGTTTTATGGCGGACAAAAGCCTCTTTCAATGAAGTATTTTGATCAGCAAAATCTGGTGCTTCACTGCTCTTCATTTTCAAAAACTTTAGGTGCAGGTTTTCGGGTCGGTTGGGTCTATGCAGGTAAGTTTTCAGACCATATCCAGCATTTACAACTCATGAGTACCATTTCAGTGAATGCACTCATTCAAAATGCCTTAGTCGAGTTTTTGTCTCATCATCATTATGAAAAGCACTTACGTACTCTCAGACTTTCACTTGAGCGTTATAAAAAGCAGTTTTATCACTATTTAAAGCAGCATCTGCCACCATCTTGCGAAGTTTATTATCATCCAAGTGGTTATTTTCTTTGGGTTAAGCTACCGAATAGTTTAGATAGTATGCAAATTTATGAAGAGTTAATTCAACAAAACATTGGGGTGGCTCCAAGTCCACTGTTTAGTGTTTTACCCGCACAGCAGCATTATTTAAGAATCAACTGCTCTTTTGAATGGACACCCAAAATTCAAAGTGCATTAGAACAAATCATTAAGACAATTCAACAGCGGGTTGAAGCTGTTTCTTAAATAACATACTTCGACCTAAGCCCAATTTTATAGTGAATGTTTTGTGGTAACTTTAGAGCTTAAATCTATATTTTTAAAGGAAACAGGTTCAAGGGATTAATATGGAAATTGATGAAGAACTCACCCTTAAAAAGATACAGATTTTTTTAGCATTTATGCGCTGTGGCAATTTATCTAAAACAGCAACAGAAATGGAGCTTAGTAATGTCAGTGTTCACAAAGCACTGCACTCTTTAGAAAGTGCTTTACGCTGCCCGCTTTTTAAAAATGAAGGACGTAATCTCATTCCTTTAAAAAGTGCCTATGTATTTGAAGAACGGGCACAAAAAATCGTACAGGACATTTTTATTACCGTTAATAAAACCAGAGAAGCCGCAGGTTTTGCAGCTAAGGTTTTACATTTAGGTTCACTTTATTCTTTAACTGTAAATACGATTCCAAATGTAATTAGCGGGCTTAAGCTCAGACGCAGTGAGCTAGATATTCAATTGTTACTCAGCTCAAATCAGGACTTGGTTAAAAAACTTAAAGCAACTGAGCTTGATGCGATTATTGTGGCTTTAAATGAAACTACTCAAGATGATGACTTTGAAATTTTACCCATGTTTTCAGATGATATTTTTCTGGCGGTAAATAAAGATTCTAAATATGCAGAGTTTAAAGACATTGATTTAAGCCTATTAAAAGAAGAGACATTCCTCACTTTAACCAAAGGCTTTGCGACCCATAACGATAGCGATATTATTTTTAAAAAAGCAGGCTTCTCGCCTAAAGTTGCTTTGCAAGTGAACGATATTTTCACCTTAATTAGTATGGTCAGTTCAGGCGTTGGCTTTGCCCTATTACCCGGTCGTATTTCAGCTGTTTATGAAAGCTCCGTCAAACTTATTCCACTTAAACAGCAATATCATATGCAACAAGAAATCGGTTTGGTTTTTTTAAAAAGTAAAGAACGAGATCCAAACCTACTTGCACTGATTGCAGAGTGTCGTATGTTTGCTTCGAATTTTCATAAAATGAATAAGTAGCAACTCATTAAATTTAATAAGTTGCTACCATTTTAGACTCACTTCATTATCCAAAAATTGCATTAACCGTTATAAAAAATAAGGATGGTCCAAGTAAGCAACCAAGTCCTGTGTAGAAGGTTGCAACTAAAGCACCATAAGGAACAAGTCTTACATCTGTTCCAGCTAAACCGGCTGCCGTACCACTGGTTGTTCCTGCCAAGCCGCCAAATACCATGGCTGAACGCGGGCTTTTTAAATACATGAATTTCGCAAGCAGTGGTGTGCCGACCATAAAGAAAACAGACTTGATTAATCCAATCGCAATAGAAAGCGCGATTACATCTGAGCTAGCACCAATCGCGGTTCCTGTAATTGGACCAACAATATAAGTCATTGCACCTGCACCAATCGTCGTCATTGAGATTGGATCTCGATATCCCATCACCCATGCCACCATCACACCGATGGCAAAAGGCACTACACAACCAAGCACTAATGCGATTAAACCAATTTTTCCTGCTTTCTTCACTTCTTTCACATCGACTTCAAAGGCTGTTGAAGCAATAGCTAAATCACGAATCATGGCTCCGCCTAGCAATGCAAAACCAGAAAATATAGCGATATCAGAAACACCTTTGGTTCCTTGCGTATAGACCCCTGCAAAGTAAGCTACAACTAAACCTAAAGTAATCGCGATTGCAGAGCTTTGTAGTTTCCCCTTCGTCAAATATTTTGAGAGTAAATGGGAAACAAACATCATTAAACCGGTTACGGCAAGAGCAGTCACTAATGCATTTTTTGATAACACAGCAATTATAGCGTCCATCATTTAAATCCTTTTTTGATTGAACTTTTTGTAGTTTATGTTTGCTTAGGCTATTTTTTCCTTAGCTTCTATCGTCCATTCATAGGTTTCATAGTCGCCACTAATTCTATTTAAATAACGGATGACTAAAACCGTGCCAATTAACGATGCAATAGAAACGATCAGTCCTAACATTCCTCCAGATAGCGCAGCAACAACATTTTGTCCTGCCGACATTGCCACCACGATCGGAATATACATTCCTGACCAATATAAAACGCCAAATTGAGTGATTTGTGGCAAATAGCCTTTTCGTGCCAATAATTCTTTAGATAAAATTAAAAGAATCATTGAAATAGCAACGCCTCCTACATTGGCTTTTACGCCTAATAGCATGCCTAAAGTATTGCCAAAATAATCACCTAATAAATGACAGATCGCTAATATTGCTGTTCCATATATAATCATTGTAAATCCCTCATATCCTTGGGTTATTACTAAACTTTTAATCCATATTGCTATAAAGAACCACTATTTTGCATTGCAATCTGAATGCTGTCTAAACGTGTTCCTTGAAATGACAACACAGTTCCTTCTTTAAATATCCGACGTGCAAGTGCAGTGAGCACCGTCCCCGGCAAAGCTTCTATCTGTAGTCTTACACCACGCTCCCATGCAGCTTGGAGGGTGCTTTCCCAATCTACTGTTCGACTCATGTTAAAAGCCAAGTCATCAGCAATTTGTTCTGATTTACTCAGCGTACGAGCCGTTGTACCACTTAAATAACGAATTTTAGGCTGCTTTAAAGTGACTCCCTCCATAGACGCTGCAAGTTGCTCTGCTTGTCGATCTAGTAGTTCACAATGCGATGGCACGGATACATCTAATTTTTTTGCCACCACGCCTTGCTGTTTTGCCAAAATAGCAACTTGTTGCATGGCATCATGACTTCCTGAAATAACAATCTGGTTATGTGCATTAATATTTGCGACAAAAACTTGCGGCGTTATTTCATAAATTTGTTTCACCCATGTTTCGACAGCTGCAAGGTCTGCACCAATTAACGCGGTCATACCATAACCTGCTGGATATGCGTTTTGCATGAGTTCACCTCGATAAGCAACTAAACGAATAGCATCTTCATAGGTTAAAACTCCTGCTACAACCGCAGCCGACCATGCGCCAATCGATAGGCCCGCTACATAATCTGGTTTTAAGTTTTCAGCAGTTAATATGGCTGAACTCACCACGCCTGAAATGAGTAAACAAAGCTGTACGGCTCGAGTCGATTGCAACGCAGCCGAACTATCTAGCATCAAAACATCTTCTTTGAGTACATCTGATGCACGCTCAAGGTATTCTTTAACCAAAGCGGTTTGAGGTAAGTCGTGCAACATGTTGCATCTTTGCACACCTTGTCCCGGATATACCCAAATCGAAGCCATGATATCTATTCCCTAATTCCATGGGTTTTCTACTAAAACAGCACCTTCAGCACGTTTTAATAGAACTTTTCCGCTATTCCTAGCCCATTCTTTTAAAGCCATACCACCCTGTGGCAGTTGTAGCTGTATATCTACATTTAGCCCCGCTTGCTGAAAAGTTTCGAGTAGCTCAATCGCCTGCTTTTTGGCAAAAGGTTGTTCAGCTCGAATCAACAAATCTATGTCACTTTGCTGAGTGACTGTTTGAATACCAGTTGCCAGCTCAAACCCAAAACTTCCTGTATATCCCCAACACTCTGAAAAGTTTTTCATAATGCTAGAAATGGTCTGTAAACGTTCTGCCAAATGCTCAAACTGCTGTGTACTCACGTGAGTCAATGCTTCTGGTTTAAGTTGTTTTGTAATAGCAGATCGTGGCATTTGTGCTGCATATCGTTGATGACGTAATTGTCCTCTTACACCCACAGCAACCTGATCTGTCGAGGTAATTTCCCGCCGAACCACAACAGGATCACCTCGCTTTAACACTTCTTCTACCCATAGCGGTGCATCTTCAGCCAAGCAATCGACTGACATGCCCCACAACAAATCATGGGCTTCGAGAACAAGTTTCATGACCATTGCTCGCGCAATAACTCACGAACTTTTTTAGACATCTGACGGTTTTGACCGTGAAGTCTTTGTTCCAGTCCTGTAGATTGCTCAGCATTAATTTCTTTAAATGCTTGTGCAATGGCTTGCTTCGCTAATGAAAGATCATCGTTTGTCGGTTGTTCAGGGTTTTCAACAGATAACAGTTCAGATAACAAACCAAGCGTTGCATAACTTTCGATGTCATAAGCCATTGGAGGAATGCTTGCAGCTAATTGTTCTAACTCATCAACCGACCGTTGGGTAACGCGTGCAGCAGATTCTTTACCCATGGCATGAACCATAACACCTGAATCTTTTAACGCAATAATACGATTGGCTTGATAACCATGCGCTAAGAAAGCGCCAGACATTGACTTACCCACCAATAAACTAACAATAGGATGACCTGCCAATCTGGCTCTGGCATAGCTATCTACCGCACCGGCTAACGCTTGATGAATACCTAATAATTCTTCACGGCGACCATAAGCCTGACTTGGGACATCAACCAGACATAAAATGCCGCGTTTAGTTTTAGCATGTGCATCGGCTTGAATCACCTCATCAACTGCTTTCGCCAAGCTCCAACCTTCCAGTAGTCCAACTTCACCTTGGCTCGCTCGCGGGAATAGATTATTGCTGTCTTGAACAACGGCAATTACACGTACTGCTTGCTGATCAATCTGTCCATCTGCCACCCAAACAGAAGTTGGAAAACCTTCAACTGTCTTAAAGCCCTGCGTAAGTGCTTTAAACCAATGTGCACCTCGCGTAGAGGCTTTTAATGTATCAACGGCGATATTCATGCTTGCTCTCCTTGATACAAAGCCTGAACCTGTGCAGGAGTGATTTGCTCGGCAGTATCGACTTGTTGTAGCTGTGCTAAATAAAACGAGTAATTTGAACTACGATGCTGATCAGGTACGCCTTGTTCTAAATAACCGATGACTTGTTGACGAATTTTCTGGCGATCGTCATCAATATAAGCATCTGCTAAACCACTAGCAAAACGTTGGTTTCCGCCAGTTATGCTCCAAATAAATGGACGATCTTTAGCGTTATATTCTTGTACGCCAGCTTCTTGTTCAATCACTTGCGGGCCATTTAGTCCTAAACGTCCTTCTTGTGTCATTACAATGTGACTACATAGTCCAGCCGCAATCGACATGCCACCAAAACACCCTACACTACCGGCAACCACAGCAATAACAGGTTGATATTGACGTAGGTTCACAATTGCAGCCTGAATTTCAGCAATTGCAGCTAAACCTAGATTTGCTTCTTGCAAGCGAACACCACCTGTCTCTAAAAGTAAAATTGCTGCCGTTGGAATGCCTTTAAGATTGTCTTCAACCGCAAGCTCTAGTGCGCCCGCAATTTTGGCACCTCCAACTTCGCCTAAGCTTCCACCCTGAAATAAGCCTTCAATTGAAATTAAAACTACTGGGCGTTCTTGAATAGATCCTTTTGCAATCACCACGCCATCATCTGCTTGAGGCACAATATTTTGCTTAACTAGCCATGGTGACATGACACGTGCAAATGGATCGAGTAACTCTCGAAAAGTGCCTTCATCCAATAATGCCTTGGCACGCTCTCTTGCACTCAGTTCAATAAAATCTTGTTTATTTAATAAACTTTGAATATCAGTCATGAGCGACCTCCTCCAAAGCTTGTTCCAGACGTAAGCGAACGACACCGGGAGTTGCGCCAAAGTCATGAATATCAATATTGACTGCTGGTGGGACTTGCGCGGTAAAAATCCGTTCAAAAAGGTTTTTCCAACGTGCCACACTACCATCTACCGAAGTCACCACCTGAATAGTGGTTTTTCCTGTTTCTCCGGGTTCCATCAAAATTTCTAAATCACCTGAACCCACACATCCGACTAATGCCTTTTTTACAGGTGGCTCTGTCGCCAAAAACTCAAAATGAAGTGTTTCCATAATCAAAATCCCTCTTTATTTTTTGAAGATGACTGCTCAACACGATCTATAAACAAGGTGGCTGCCAACAAATCGGCTGCTCCACCCGCGGAAGCTTTCATCCTAAGTAGATCAATCTCTAAAAAATGCAAAGCACGTCGGCCTTCCAAGCTTGAGCTACCGCCTAAATCAAGTACTTGCTGAGCACCTTGTTGCATACGCTTTAATCCATTTGTTCCAGAGCGATAAAGCACGCAGGTATCTGTCAGGTTAGTCATCATGGCAAGCAAAGCATCTAAACGAGCGAACTCTTCTTTCATGGGTTTACGGCGACTTTGATGAAGCTGTTTTAAACCAAAATTCACAATGGTTGGGAAGCCTTGTTGTGCCTGTTCTTTTGCGCCATGAATGCCTAACTTTTTTTGTACCTGCTGACCATGACTCAAAGCCTGTTTGGGAATAAAACGGTCATCTAACTGAGCAATCTGCCCTGCTAAATGGCATAGCTCAACGGCTGATAAATATTGTTGATTCGTGCGTGCAAATGCTGCTGCCGTGACCATTAAACCCAAGGCCCAAATTGCACCTCGGTGTGTATTGACCCCAGCTGTTGCCAACATCATGACCTTTTCACCTTGGCGTCCAATTTCACCAATGTCTTCACGTAAGGCCTGACATACTTTTCCGTGACACATTGCTGCTTGGGCCATCGCTTCAAACATTGGGCCTAGACTTTTCGCAGAATACTCCATCAATTCCAAAGTCAGATCATCATGTGCGCCACTACCACGACGGTCAACCAAGGCGGGCTTTGGTGTCAGATTAACTTCATCAATTAAAGCCTCGACCGCCATGTCTGCCAAAAACTGACTATAGCTGAGTGTTTGATATTGAACTTGTGCCATCATTACCAACTCCTGAATTTTGCAGGTGGTTGATATAAACCATCTGACCATGTCACCAAGTCGGCAATATTTTTTGCAGCTAAAAGTTCACGTGTTGCATCTGTACGGCGAATGCCTAAATCTTCAGGGAACACCACTAAACCTTCACGTCTTAAACGTGCTGTGGTTTTAGGGTCTTGGCTTAAACCAATACTGGTCACTCCTGCCACCGCAGCAATCATGGCTTGACGCTCTTCTTGGCTACTGGCTTTATATAAATAAGCAATGCCTTCTTCGGTCAGTAAATGGGTGACATCATCGCCATAAATCATGATCGGCGCTAAAGGCAGACCTGCGGTTTTAGCAACATCAATCGCATCAAGACGATCCACAAAAGTCGGTTTACCACCCTCTTGGAAGGTTTCCACCATTTGTACAACTAATTTTTTACCACGAGCCAAATAGGTTTCTGTTTCATTAGCACCTTGCAAACGCATATCTAGCCATGCAGGTGTAGCATGACGACGACCACGCGGATCATGCCCCATGTTCGGTGCGCCACCAAAACCAGCTAAACGGCCTTTAGTAACAGTCGACGAATGCCCCATACCATCAACTTGTAAAGTGGCACCAATAAATAAATCAACCGCGTACTGACCTGCGAGCTGACACATCATCCGGTTAGAACGTAGCGCCCCATCACGACCTGTAAAGAAAACATCTGGACGAGCGGCAACATATTTTTCCATACCGAGCTCAGTACCAAAGCAATGCACGCTTTCCACCCAACCCGTCTCAATAGCTGGAATTAAGGTTGGATGTGGATTAAGAGTCCAGTTTCGGCAGATTTTTCCTTTTAACCCTAAAGACTCACCATAGGTCGGTAAAATCAACTCAATAGCCGCAGTGTTAAAACCAATGCCATGGTTTAACGATTGCACATTATGCTTTTCATAAATTCCGCGAATTGCCATCATGGCCATAAGCACATGAACAGGTTTGATATGTTTCGGGTCGCGAGTAAATAACGGTTCAATATAAAAAGGCTGGTCTGCCACAACCACATAATCAACCCAAGAAGCAGGAATATCGACACGTGGTAAATCAGTTACGTCATCGACCAATTCATTGACCTGAACAATCACGATACCGTCACTAAAAGCCGCAGGTTCAATGAGTGCTGGAGAATCTTCGGTACTTGGACCTGTATAGATATTGCCTTGACGGTCTGCCATAAAACCCGCTGAGAGCACCACATTTGGAATGAGGTCGACTACCAAACGTGAATATAGTTCGATATAGGTGTGGATAGCGCCAATCTCTAGCAGGCCATCTTCAATTAACTGACTAATACGCAAACTTTGAGGGCCAGCAAAAGAAAAATCGAGCTTACGTGCAATGCCTTTTTCAAACAAATCCAGATGTTCTGAACGTCCAACGCTCGGCATGATCATATGTAAATCATGTAGAACATCCGAATTGGTTTGAGCCAAAGAGCGAGATAAGAAATCTGCTTGTTTTTGATTATTCCCTTCGAGTACGACTCTATCACCCGGTGTAATCAGGGTTTCTAAGACTTTAATAATGTCTTGAGTTGGAATGACAACACCATCGACATATTGGTTTGCCATTTCTAGTTTTAGCTGTTTGGCATGACGCCGCTTTGTCCATAACCGTTCTTTATTCTGAACTGATCCTTCCATGTACTTACCTATAGATCCCAGTTTTGTTCTGGATCTATAAAAACGCTTTATGGAACTTTGATCAATCAACCTACCTGAGCCGTTATTAACCTGAAGTTAATGGTTGAAATATTATTTATAAAATCCAAAGGATGGGTACTGTCGTAGTTCACATCAAACTTTAAGTGAAAAAGGCACTTTGATTTTTGTAACCGCACAAAAATTTCTACCTCAGAAACTTAATTTTGATGGATTAATGCTAATCAGCCAGCAAGTGGGCAAGAAATCAGTTTACTTTGGCCGATGCAAGTTATGAACATACTTAATTAGAAAACTGGAGCTCTAATAGTTTTTTATCTAAGATGCAAATGATAAAATCAAAATATTGATTACTTGGGGATAATTGCTTAATAAAGCAATAGTTTATGATCTAAAAAATGAATAAACCTAACATCAAAAAACACATGCACATTTTCAAGCTGGACGATTAGATGCTTCTCTACATAAAAACCGGACATCCAAATTCAGCGATTAACGAATATAATTAAAGGCTCTTTATGCTTCAAAATTCCATGCATCGCCAAGTTCTAATTTTGGCGAGCTCCCAGTCACTTTTCCAAACGATATCAGTAATCGTCATGACTATTGGCGGTTTGGCTGGAGCTAATATTGCCAATACTCCTACCCTTGCAACTTTACCCATCGCATCTATGTTTTTAGGCACCGCTTTAATGATGTTCCCTGCCTCAATGCTCATGGCACATGTAGGAAGGCGTAACGGTTTTCTATTCGGCGCTTCTTTAGGCGTGCTTGGCGGTATTATTGCCGCAATTGGCATCTTTTATAGCTCACTATTCCTTCTTGCATTAGGTACGCTATTTGTTGGAGCATATCAATCTTTTGCCCAATTTTATCGCTTTGCTGCCAGTGAAGTTGCAAATGATGCGTTCCGTTCACGTGCTATTTCTTGGGTTATGGCAGGTGGAATTGTTGCAGCACTGATTGGCCCAACTTTAGCCCGTTTTGGTGGCCCTTTATTCCAACATTTAGAATATATCGGTTCATTTTTAATTATCAGCATCCTCTCACTCTTGGCAATGGGCATTTTATCCAGCTTAAATATTGCTGATACAGTTGAACAAAAGTCCGATTTTAGTGCGGGCCGCCCATGGCAAGAGATTGTATTTAAGCCGACCTATTTAGTTGCTTTGTTTGGTGCCGTAACAGGCTATGGCATCATGATTTTAGGTATGACCGCCACACCAATCGCCATGCGACACTCACATCATGAACTTGGATCTATCACTACAGTCATCCAGTTGCATGTACTCGGTATGTTTCTGCCTTCATTCTTTACAGGAAATTTAATTGCTCGATTCGGTGTACTTAAAATCATGTTTGCAGGTCTTGTATTATTTGCTTGTTACATTGGATTTGCCCTTTCAGGAATTCTGTTCGCATCTTTTGCTATTTCTTTAATTTTACTAGGTGTCGGATGGAACTTTTTATTTATTGGTAGCACCTCTTTATTAACAGGAACTTATACAGCTGCTGAAAAAGCTAAAGCACAAGCAATTAATGATATGACCGTTTTTATTGTTGGATTGATTTGTTCATTTAGTGCAGGCGCTTTATTGAATATATTTGGCTGGAAAGCAATGAATATGGCTTTAATACCGTGGTTAGTGATTGCCGCAGTTTCTCTTTTCTGGTTAAGCAAAAAAAGAGAAAAGCGACTTGTTTAAATAAACTCTAACGCGGCTTGCTCAGTAACCATTCTAGGTTTTGACGAACCGCGGGCCACTCATGTTTCAAAATGCTATAAACATGGGTGTCCCGCAAAATATCATCTTTCACAATTTGATGGCTTCTAAGTACCCCATCTAACTTTGCCCCCAAACGTGCAATTGCAGCTTGGCTTTGGACATTTAAAGAAGAAGTACGTAACTCAACCGCAATGCAGTTTAAAGACTCAAATGCATGAGATAGCAATAGTTTTTTACATTCAGTATTTACTGGCGTGCGATGTGCAGATTTACGATACCAAGTCGAACCAATCTCTACACGTCGATGAGCCTGTTCAATATGCATAAGACTGGTCATTCCCAAAGCACGACTGGTTTTACGGTCTTCGATATAAAAAGGCAGCATACTTCCTTCTGTTTGCAAGGAAAGTCGTCTTTCAACCTCATCCGCCATCTCTTGTGGTGAAGGAATACGTGTATACCAAAGATTCCACAACTCCCCATCACGAACTGCCTCAATCAATGAGTCAACATGCGTTAAGTCTAGTGGTTTTAAAATGACATATTCGCCCATTAACTCAACAGGTTTAATCCACGGCATGTTTATCTCCAAAATAAGTGCTAAATATAAATATTCTTTATCTTTTCGTCTCGGCAACACCAAACATTGCATCAGCCATTTCTTGATGCCCTGTCTCTGCCAGACCATGAGCCGCGCCTAAAACATCTTTATAATCTTTGTTTTGGCTTAGCTTTGATTTACCTTGCAGTTGTTTTATTTCAATTTCAAGACCAACAATCGCTTTTAACATGGGTTCAAGATAATCTTTTGGCGCATCTGACATTTTCCAAGGTTCGGGTTGAGATGCTTCATGTGTACGTGTTAAACGGGCCACCACACCACGAACATAACGTTCATCATCTCGAATCGTCACTTTGCCATAAGCATGCACTACTCTGTAATTCCACGTTGGCACTTGTTTATGATGTTCGTGTTTGGATGGATACCAGTTTGGAGAAATATAAGCATTTTCAGCTTGAAATACGACAAGGACTTCATCTCCATTTTGAAGGTCCTGCCAAACTGGATTATTCCGAGAAACATGAGCATGTAATACACCTAACTCCCCTTCGTTAGGCTGTAACTCAAACGGAAGATGATTTGCATCCAGACCATTACAGCCATGGCTAAAAAGAATACCAAAAGAGTTTTTCAAGATAAGATCATGTAATACATCTCGTTGAGGTTCTACAAACTCAGCAGGAACATACATCGTAAAAATCCTTAATAAATGATGAGGTTTTAATAATTTCTGTTGTAAATTCTCTGGTTTATGTGGATTATTAAAAAGTACCACTTTATATTTTTTTAAGTAGACCAGAATTATGGCAAGAATAGCCAAAGCTGTTGACCTTCCATTAATTGCAAAGATTGATAAAACCCAAGGGCAAATCAGTGCTCAGCTTACTCAAGGCCTGCGTGAAGCTGTACAAAATGGTGATTTACAGCCAGGTGACCCTTTGCCTTCTTCTCGTGAACTGGCTCAGACACTAAATGTTGCGCGTGGTACAGTCATTGAAGCCTATGATCAGCTTTTAGCAGAAGGCGTTTTTGAATCTCGCACGCGCGCAGGTACTTATGTTTCACATGCATTAACAAAATCGACTCAAAATAAATCCTTAGCTCAAAGCGCTATGTCACTTACTGCATCAGCTCTTTCCTACGCCAACGTCGTTAAAGAGTTCAAACCTCTACCACATCGGCCGTTTGCTGTATCCGTTCCTGTAGGACGCACTCAGCCTAATGATGTGTGGAGAAAATTTGGCAATCGTTTTCGCGCACGTGGTGCCGGTTCTCCTTCAGGTTATGATGAACCTCAAGGTATATTTTCACTGAGAGTTGCCATAGCAGATTATGTACGTCGGTCACGTTCTGTCCACTGTGAACCTGAACAAATCGTAATTACGACAGGCATTCAACAAGCACTCTATATTTGTAGCCAGATTTTATTTGAAACTCACGATCAGGTCTGGGTAGAAGATCCGGCATATCGTGGCACAACTGCCATTCTTGAACATACTGTACAAAACATTGAAATGGTTCGTGTTCCTGTGGATGAAGAAGGGATTGACGTAGAAGCGGGTATCAAACTTGCAAAACAAGCACGTGCCGCTTTTGTAACCCCTTCCCATCAATATCCACTTGGCATGCCAATGAGTCTGGCAAGACGTACTGCTTTATTAGATTGGGCCAAACAGCAAAATGCATGGGTCATTGAAGACGACTATGACAGTGAGCTTCGCTATAACGGCCAACCGTTTCCATCATTACAAGGTATGGCACCCGATCAAGTCATCTATCTGGGCACATTTAGTAAAGTATTATTTCCGTCTCTAAGGCTCGGCTATGCAGTTCTTCCGAAACAACTTGTAGCTCCGTTTTGTGGGTTGAAAGTTTTGATAGACCGCCATTCACCAACCGCAGATCAGCACGTTTTAGCAGCATTTATTCAAGAGGGATATTTAGAGCGTCATATTCGACGTATCCGTAATGTTTATGCGGAAAACCGTCTGCAACTTATTGAAATGATAGAAAAGCATATGCCGAAACAACTTGCATGGTTACAACCGGGTGATCAAGGCATGCATATGGTGTTGTGGCTTGCCGAACATATTAAGGATGTTGAGGTCGCCACCTCAGCATTAAATGCCGGCATTGCGATTAAAGCAGTTTCACCCACATTTTCAAAAGAACGGCAGCGTTCGGGTCTGGTCATTGGACTCGGAGATTTTGATCTTGTGCTTATGGAGCAAGCTATAAAAAAACTGGCTGACATTATTCAACAGTACAATTAGCCGCCCTCCCGTTAAGCATCAACCTTCCAATTTGAACTTTAGAGTAATAACCATAAATGAATTGCGAATGGACCAACTAACACCATCAAAATGCCAGCAATCACCATAGTTAAACTGGCGATCACACCTTCTTCAGTATTGCGTTGTTGTGCCCTAACCGTACCAAAACCATGTGCAGCATTACCAAAGGCTGCGCCATTTGCAACACTGGAACGAATTTTGGTAATGGCTAAAATCGCATCGCCACAAATCATTCCGACCAAACCGGTAATAACAGTAAACAATGAAACCAATGCGGCTGAACCATGAATATCTTCGGCTAAAATCATGGCAAAAGGCGTTGAAATCGAACGAGCCATTAAACTGTTGGTCACTTCAGGACTAAAATGGAACCACTGTGCCATTTCATAGGCAGACATCACGCCCACACTCATTCCCACTACAATTGCAATGGATAATACCCCTAAGTTTTTACGGATTGTCTCGCGATAACGATAAATCGGAACAGCAAATGCAACTGTTGCAGGTCCTAATAAATTAACAATCCACTGGGTATCTTCTGCATAAGTTTGGTATGAAACTCCAAAAATTGTCATCAAAACAATGGTAATGACAGGCACGTTAATCGCTGGCGAAAGCCACAATTTAGGATGTTTTTGATAGATTCGTTTTGCCACAACATAGGCTGCCAACGTCCAGATAAGACAAAGAATTGACCAGATATTCATGTCGTCGTGCTCTTAGATATGCTTATGTTGAAGACGTTTTCGAGCCTGTAAATAAGCCTTCAAACGGTTGTAATAGTGAATGGTTAAACATGTACTCAACATGACTGAAATAGTGCCTATTGCAATGCTCAATACAATTTGCCAGCCTTCCGTCATAAACAAGGTTTTGTATTGCACAACAGCAACCACAACAGGAATAAAAAATAGAAGTAATTCGCCCAACACTACAGTGGCGCCAGTTGCGACCTGTTCTATTTTGATAATTTTCAGAAATAGACACAGAAGCAAGAAAAACATTCCCAAAATACCTGAGGAAATGGGAACGCCCAACTTATGGTGAAAAATAAAACCAACCCACCAAAAAACAGCCAAAATCAAAATTTGCTTAATTAACTCTAAAAGTGAGGGTTGTGTGGGTGTTCCAGAAACAGATTCAGTACTCATTTTGCGAAATTAAATGGTTAATTACATGATTATGCTATCTCGATTGAACCTGCTAAATATGAATTATTTATGTTAAAATTATTCCAAAATCGAATAATTTATTCTTTATTATGCTTTCTCTAAAATCGTTACAATGCTTTGTTACCTTGGTAAAAACTAAAAGTTTTACCCGTACCGCTGAAGAGTTATGCCTAACCCAGCCCACTATTACTAAAATTTTACAGCAGCTTGAAGAACAACTTCAGGTTGCATTACTGATCAAGCCCGATCATGGCAGAAAAAGGCAAATTGAGTTAACTGCAATTGGAGAACGTATTTATCAACATGCAATTGAACTTCTTCAGGCAGAACAAAACATATTTCTTGAAATTGAAAACTATCAACAACTCAAAACAGGTACTTTAAAACTTGGCGTTCCGCCTTTAGGTTCCCAGCTCTTAACGACAGCTCTATTTGATTTCCATCAGCAATGGCCTGACATAGAACTTTCTTTTTTAGAGGTGGGTTCAAGAGCTATTGAACAGGCGCTGTTAAATAATGAGCTTGATGTAGGTGTATTGTTGCAGCCTTTTGATGAACAAATTTTCAATAGCATTGAGTTATGTAATTACCCTTTAATGGTACTTTTACGGCGCGATGCGATTTGGGCCTCACGTAAAAAATTAAATCTGGAAGAATTACAACACCAATCATTTTTAATGTTTCCTGAAAATTTCTCTTTAAATAGTATTATTCTTGATGCCTGCAAACAGCACGGTTTCTATCCGACCATTGCCTGCCGAACGAGTCAATGGAATTTATTGGCAGATATGGTTTTGCAACGTATGGGAATTGCTCTCTTGCCCCAATACTATACCGATATGCTCGACCCCACTCTATTTGCCGCAGTTCCCCTCGAAAAACCAAACATTCAATGGCATTTAGCTATGGCATGGAAGAAGAATCTTCCTATCTCACCAGCAGTACAAGCTTGGCTCAGCATTGTCCGTGAACATTTTCAGCACATTAAACCGTGACCTCAAACACTGAAATAGTATGATTCAAAACCGATAAAGCTTTGCCACAAAAAAGTTACTCAATCTCTGATAAGCTCACTTAGACTAATTCATTCTGTTTTATGACATGGACAATAACAATGAATAATGAACATTTTAAGCTCTACACAGATTCACAATTTCTAAGTCCCTATGCTTTTACAGTTTTTGTAGGGCTACATGAAAAAGAAATTCCATTTGAAATAGCAACCATCAACTTGGCACAACAAGGCCAATTTGAAAAACCCTATGTAGAAAAATCATTAACAGCCAAAGTGCCTGTGCTTGAACATAATGATTTTGCTTTATCAGAATCATCTGCCATTTTGGAATATCTTGAAGAGCTCTATCCAGCCACACCAATTTATCCAACAGATATTCAGGAACGTGCAAGAGCTCGACAAATTCAAGCATGGCTCAGATCAGATTTGGTTGCTTTAAGAACTGAACGTCCAACCGACGTTATTTTTATTCAGCCTACCTCAGCAGCACTTTCAGAAGAAGGTCAAAAGGCAGCCGAGAAACTTTTCTTTGTTACAGAAAAACTTCTAGCACCTGATGCCGAATTTCTTTTTGGTTCATGGAGTATTGCGGATGCTGAACTTGCGCTTATGTTGCAACGTCTTATTCAAAATGGTGATGCTGTACCAGAACGACTAAAAAATTATGCACTGCAACAATGGCAACGTCCGGCCGTTCAAAAATGGCTTGCCTTACGACATAACTAAACCTCTATATTTCAACCAAACATGAGATAAAAAAATGAGTAATTCAAACTATATTCCTCCACAAGTTTGGCAATGGACTGGAGAAAAAACCGATTTAAACCAGCCAACTTCAGGCCCTCGCTACGAACATACTCTGCCCGTCGGAAAACATCCGCTTCAACTCTATTCTTTGGCAACACCTAATGGTCAAAAAGTCACTATTTTACTTGAAGAGCTTTTAGCATTAGGACATCAAGATGCTGAATACGATGCTTGGCTCATTAAGATTGGTGAAGGCCAACAGTTTGGCAGTGGTTTTGTAGAAATTAATCCAAACTCTAAAATTCCAGCATTGGTTGACCATAGCCAAAACCCTCCAATAAGAGTGTTTGAGTCAGGTTCAATTTTGCTTTACTTAGCTGAAAAATTTAAAGCTTTCATTCCGACTGATATTGCTGCACGGACTGAATGTCTTAATTGGTTATTTTGGCAAATGGGTAGTGCACCCTACTTAGGTGGCGGTTTTGGACATTTTTATGCCTATGCGCCCATTAAAATTGAATATGCGGTTAACCGCTTTGCCATGGAAACAAAACGATTACTTGATGTGCTAGATCAACATCTAGCAAAGCATGAATATTTGGCAGGTTCTGAATATACCATCGCCGACATTGCCGCATTCCCTTGGTATGGTGGACTTGTTAAAAACTGGGTCTATAACGGCGCAGAGTTTCTAGGTGTTGATGAATATAAACACGTAAAACGTTGGGCAGATGCAATTCTGGCTCGCCCTGCTGTTCAGCGTGGACGGATGGTTAATCGCACTTTTGGCGATTTAGAAACACAGTTACATGAACGTCATGAGGCAAGTGATTTCGAGACTAAAACTCAAGATAAACTTTAATCGTTATTTTTAAAATAAAACCCACTTTTGCTTAAACAGTGGGTTTTATTAATCTTCAATACTAAAAATTATTTAACCTATTGATGTAAAGAAAGTCCTTTAATTGCCTTATCAACAGCTTTTTTAGGCCCTCTTAACGCCACCCCAACCAAATTTAATTGATTTGCATCGTCGGCCAAAAAAGCCACTCGATTATCCTCATCATTTCCTGTAGAAAACATGGCATATACATATGGAATAATCGTTAGATCTTGCTCAACTCCTTTACGATGCGCTTTTTGTAGTCCTGACAAATCCCCCTCAAACACCAACATTGGTTGCCCGAGCATATTGCCGTACTCATAACCATTTGCATCAATATAAGGTTTACCCAACATTTCAGGTACAGCCGAGGCAATCCCTGTTGCCAAAAAAGCCACCACATTTAATCTTTGCCAAGTCGCAAGATCATTACGGACAATCAACGCAATTTTTGTGTCAAACATACAGCTCTATCCAGAATCAGTTATCTCAAGTCCCTCATCATGCCTAATCCAGATTTTTCTCGTCTTGTACGTTTGTGCAAGCGCGATCACAAACGTACAAGACCCTAAATTTACGAGTCAGTATGCTGGGTTGTTTTTGATTCAGTAGATGCGTTATGGAAATCTTTCTTTATACCTTAAGTGTGATGTATAGCCCCGGTCCAGTAAATTTCATGGGTTTGAATGCGGGACTTACAGGACAGTTCAAAAAAACGATTTATTTTTTTATGGGTGTCGGCTGTGCAATGCTGATGTTATTCATGATTTTTGGATACGCAGGTGCGGCTATCATTCCACAAAAAGCCCTGCACTATATTGCCTTACTCGGCGCATGTTATACATTTTATCTTGCGTTTCAGATGTTAAAGGCCGATATCGATATTAATGATGAAGCCACTGAAATTCAGACGCTTTCTTTCTGGAATGGCTTTTGGATACAAACATTAAATCCCAAAGGGATTTTGGTTATTTTGCCAGTAACTACGATTATGTACCCAACAGCGCACATTACCGGCATTCAAATCTTCTTAGTATCGTTGCTCATTTCGATAGGTGCAGCAGGCGCACCCTGTCTTTACTCGTGGGCTGGTGCAATGTTAGGCAAAAAAATTAAAAATAAAATTTGGTTTAATCGCTTAAATAAAACCATGGCAATGATGCTAATCATCTCTGGCATATTTATGCTTCATGATTTTTTTAAAGGTATAAACCTCATTTAAGACAAAGACTAGGTCAGTCTAAACAGGCTGACTTTTATATAATTTATCTAAGAAGATAACTTATTAATCATTCGCCATCTGGCTGGAGTCAACCCAAAAGTTTTTAGAAAATGACGTGTCATGTGGCTTTGATCAAAAAATCCTGCAATTAATGAAGCTTGAGTTAATGACTCTCCATACATCAGGCACGACTTTACAACTTCCAGTCTACGCATGGTCATATATCGATGGGGACTTGTACCAAATAACAGTCGAAAGTCGCGTGAAAGGCTCCAACGGTCTCGTCCAACATTTTTTTCAATATCATCTAAAGAAATATTCTCAAATAAAGAAGCATGTATAAATTCTCTAGCGCGCTCCGCTGCAACATAATCATACGAATGAGAAGTTCTCTGTTTTTTATCAGAAATTTCATAAAGTGCAGTTGCTAAATCATATAAAGCATCTTGGTTTTCCAAAACATCGATATGTTGGTCTATTCCTTGCAATAAAACATCTGTTGCCTTAAATAAGCGAGGGTCCTGACTCAAGCCATTTTCAAAAAATGGTAAAGGTTTACCCTTCATAATTTCTTGTAGTGTGGCAGGTTCTACATAAACCATCCGATATCTAAAACCATCTTGTGAACCTGCTTCCCCATCATGTTTCTCATCAGGATGTAAAACCATGGTCATTCCCGGCAAACTATGTTTCATCTCTCCCCGATAATGAAAACTTTGAACACCGGTTAATGTTCGACCAATTGCAAATGTATCATGGCGATGCGATTCGTAAGCATGATCTGTAAAAAATGCTTCGATTCGTTCCAGACTATTAGAATCAGTGTTCCTGACAATCCAATCATTTGTATTGGGCAGTTCAATCACATATTCACCAAAATTTTATATTTTTTAAGCAAAATTGAGTATACAAGTTATATTGCCAAATTGGCTCATCTGCAACATATTTGGTTAAATCACAAGACATATAGGTCAATAATATTTTTCTTATTTTTAATATCAGATCCTGATTTATCGACATGATATTAACTAACCGCTCAATTATTATCTTTTATTCTTATCTCATTTTCATAGTACTTAATAAGATTAATTAATAATATCCAATAAAAAATAAATATGGCTTATTGATTAAAAAATTATATATAAATAGATAATCCTTATTTTTGCTTATATTTAAAACGGCGTAAATTGAACAATAACAATCTGAATCAAAGATAAGGATATTTTCAATGAATGCTAAATTAAATACAGAAGCCCCTCAAAGCTTTATCTCAGATGGTTCAAATACATCCTTTTCAACTAAAGATATTCTTTCTAAAGCACAGCAATATGCACAAGCGCATGAACTTAATTTTAGTGGAAGTTTATCACCCAACGACGCATGGCAGCTCGTTCAAAATGGTCAAGCTGTTTTAGTTGATGTACGCACCAATGAAGAACGCAAATTTGTAGGATATGTTCCTGAAAGTATTCATGTTGCATGGGCAACAGGCACCTCTTTCAATCGTAATCCACGTTTTTTAAAAGAACTCGAAACCAAGACGGGTAAAGATAAAACCATTCTTTTGTTATGTCGTAGCGGAAACCGCTCAGCATTAGCAGCCGAAGCCGCATTTAATGCGGGTTTTGAGCACATTTATAACGTTCTTGAAGGCTTTGAAGGTGACCTAGACGATCAGCAGCAGCGTAATCAAAAGAATGGCTGGCGTATTCATCAACTCCCTTGGCAACAAGACTAAAACTTCAATAAATTTTCAGTGAATCAAGGAAAGCTTGTGACTCAATGGAACATTAATGCTGTTGTACAGGGTTTACAACAAGCAAGGCATGACTGGCGTCAGCAACAGCACAGAATCAAAGAATTTGGGGGCCGTGAACTTCCATCTAAAGAAGCTTTGAAAGCTATTTTAGATGATCTCTGCGGCATTTTATTTCCAATGCGTTTAGGCCCTGCCGACTTACGTCAGGAAACTGAAGACTCTTATATTGCCTATACCTTAAATCGGGTACTGACTGCCTTACATGCTCAAGTACAACTGGCTTTAAATTATGAGGCAAAGCGTCATCTGGGCCATTTAAGTGCCCCCCAACAGCCACAAGAGCTTGCTCAAAATATTGTTCAAGATTTTGCCAATACTTTGCCTTCCATACGACGACTTTTAGATGGCGATGTACGTGCGGCCTACGAAGGTGATCCAGCGGCACATAGTGTGGATGAGGTATTACTCTGCTATCCGGGCATATTTGCGATTATTCATCATCGAATTGCACATCAGCTCTATGCCCAAGTGCCACTATTGTCTCGCATTATTTCTGAGTTAGCTCATTCTGCAACTGGAATTGATATCCACCCAGGTGCGCAAATTGGAAAGGGCTTTTTTATCGATCATGGTACTGGTGTAGTAATTGGGGAAACTAGTGTGATTGGGGAGCGTGTGCGTATTTATCAAGCTGTAACGCTTGGGGCAAAACGCTTTGAAACTACTGATGATGGTGCTTTGAAAAAAGATTATACACGCCATCCAATTGTTGAAGATGACGTCGTGATCTATGCAGGTGCCACTATTTTAGGCCGTATTACGATTGGTCGAGGGTCCATTATTGGGGGAAATGTCTGGCTGACACATAGTATTGCCGCAGGTAGCCAAATTTTACAGTCACCAAATGAGTCTTATCAAAAAAATCATATTGCCGGTTAAAAACTATAGATGTGAAATAAATAGATAAGGAGACAAATAAATAGTAAGAGCTAACTAAAATTAATTTAATGCTTATTTCTCATTTAAATATATTTTTATTTTAAAGATAGATTTTTAATTAATAAGCCATCTATTCAAAGTTTATAAAACCTTTTTTATTTTTAAAACCAGAACTAATTCTAGTTTATAGCAACACTAGAGTTTTTAATTTTTTGATTTAACCAAGCCACTGTAATAAGGAAAAATGATTCATGGCGAAAAATACAGATAAAGTCCAACTTGCTCTTGGGGACCATGCAGCTCGCCAACTGGCCAATGCAACCAAGACAGCTCCTCAACTTTCTACAATTACTCCCAGATGGCTAACTCACTTACTTCAATGGCTTCCTGTTGAAGCAGGTATTTATCGTCTAAACCGTGTAAATAATACCGATGATATTCAAGTGGCTTGCACACAACGTGATGAAGCAACTTTACCTCAAACTTTTGTTGATTATGATCCTGAACCACGCGAATACTTTTTAAATGGTGTATCTACTGTTCTGGATGTTCATACACGTGTTGCTGACCTTTACAGCAGCCCGCACGATCAAATTAAAGAACAGCTACGTTTAACCATCGAAACCATTAAAGAACGTCAAGAAAGTGAGCTTATCAATAACCCTGAATACGGTTTACTGGCAAGTGTGACAGATGACCAACGTATTTCGACTTTAAATGGCCCACCGACCCCAGATGATTTAGATGATTTATTACGTAAAGTCTGGAAAGAACCAGGATTTTTTCTTGCCCATCCAGATGCGATTGCAGCATTTGGTCGTGAATGTACACGTCGTGGTGTACCGCCTCCAACAGTGAGTTTATTCGGTTCGCAATTTATTACATGGCGCGGGATTCCCCTTATTCCATCTAATAAAATTCCGGTAGAAGATGGCAAAACTAAAATCTTGCTGCTTCGTGTCGGTGAAAAACGTCAAGGTATTGTCGGCTTATTCCAACCGGGGCTTGCCGGTGAACAATCGCCGGGCCTTTCAGTGCGTTTTATGGGCATTAACCGTAACGCGATTGCGTCGTATCTGATCTCTTTATATTGCTCGCTTGCAGTACTGACTGATGATGCTTTAGCAGTATTAGATGATGTGGAGGTGGACAAATATCATGACTACCCAGTTAACTACAAGTAATCTGCAAGGTAGTCCAACAGGGTTGGATTTGGCTGGTGCTCACCCACCATCCAACTTCCCCGATGAATCTACCATTGCCCGTCTTGCCAATGAGTTTTTTTCAGCATTGCCAAGTTCAGGCAGTTCGGCTTCTTCATCGGGACTCAATCTGGACTTACCTGTAGGTACACCACCACATCCCCCACAACCGGGTGAACCATTTTCGGCTCTTAGCGGTCGCGCACCTAATATTGCCTTTCAGAAAAGTCTTAATCCGGAATATCCTGAGCATATTCCTAACTTGCCGGATTACCCTGAACGGCGGATTGTCGCTTCTGCGCCTGTGGTTGGTGGTGCAAATTTACCTCGTCCGCCATTTGAACCACATTTGCCACAAGCTGTACATCATGAGCCGAATGTGCCACGTATTGAACCAAACTTACCGACAGGTGCTGGTGAATCACCTTATTATTTTTTAAATGATTTTTCTGCTCCAAATGCAGCAGAACCTTCTGTTACTGGTGTTGAAGATAACTATTCAATTGCGCAGTCTTTTCAGTTGCCGCATGGCGACCAGCTAAAGTCTTTACTCATTGAAGATCGTTTTGCAACTGACACACCAGCAAAAACCCCACCAAGCTCTGGATTTTATTTCTTAGACTTACCACAAAGCGGGCAAAGTTATAGTCACTATCAACCATCTCAACCTACCTTTGTAGCAAGCAGTGCTCAGCCACTTGATGTGCATGCCATTCGTCGTGATTTTCCAATTTTGCAAGAACGCGTCAATGGTCGCCCGCTCGTCTGGTTTGACAACGCTGCAACTACACAAAAACCACAGCGCGTGATTGACCGGATTGCTTATTTTTATCAGCATGAGAATTCGAACATTCACCGTGCTGCACATGAGTTGGCTGCTCGTGCGACCGATGCCTATGAACATGCGCGAAATGTAGTTGCCCGATTTATTGGTGCACCCTCTTCCAAAGAAATTATTTTTGTTCGAGGAACCACTGAAGGCATTAACCTGATTGCAAAAACATGGGGTGAACAAAATATTGGCGAAGGTGATGAAATTATTGTTTCTCACTTAGAACACCATGCCAATATTGTACCTTGGTATCAACTCACTAAAAAAACTGGAGCAAAATTACGGGTTATTCCTGTCGATGACACGGGTCAAATTATTTTAGAAGAGCTGCCAAAACTGATTAATGAACGCACTAAACTGCTGTCTATTACTCAAGTGTCTAATGCTTTGGGAACAGTTACCCCTGTTGCTGAAGTGATTAAAATTGCCCATGCCAAAGGTGTACGTGTATTGGTTGATGGCGCTCAATCTGTTTCGCATATACCAACCGATGTTCAAGCCCTCGATGCCGACTTTTTTGTGTTCTCTGGGCATAAAGTGTTTGGTCCAACAGGCATTGGTGCAGTCTATGCGAAACCAGAACTGCTAGACACCATGCCGGTGTGGGAAGGTGGCGGCAACATGATTCAGGATGTTACCTTCGAACAGGTAGTTTACCAACCTGCGCCAAACAAGTTTGAAGCTGGAACTGGAAACATTGCCGATGCAGTCGGTTTAGGTGCGGCACTTGAATATGTAGAAAGTCTAGGTATTCATAACATTGCACGCTATGAACATGATTTGCTTGAATATGGTCAAAATGCACTTAGCAGTGTGTCAGGTTTACGCCTCATCGGAACTGCTCACAATAAAGCCAGTGTCATGTCGTTTACCTTACAGGGTTATTCAACTGAACAGGTTGGTAAGGCTTTAAACCAGCATGGGATTGCTGTACGTTCAGGTCACCATTGTGCACAGCCAATTTTACGTCGCTTTGGTGTAGAACAAACCGTGCGCCCGTCTTTAGCTTTTTATAATACGACTGAAGAAATTGATTTATTGGTGTCTGTTTTACACCAGTTAACATGTAATAAGCGTACTGTTTAAATCTATTTTGGAAAAAAGACTGCTTTCGAGCGGTCTTTTTTATGGGTAGCTTTACTGAAATTTCTTGAGCAAAAGGTCATCAGCAATAAGAATAAATCAAAGTAGTTATCACGGCGGAGTCTTATTATTTTAAATTTGATTTCTAAGTTAGCCTTCAGCTCGAGCTAAGAGTCATCTACAGCCTGCCCATAATTTATAAAATAATGTTTTTGCAATATTTCCTGATAGATGAAAAGAGTTAACAGGTTCTCTAGATGACAAAGTTTTTGGTTACTTTTTCCAAAAAAAGTAACAGAATTAGCTACTTTCTATTGGTGTATAAACGATAAGACTCCGTCGTGCTACCCCAACCACTTACAAATAAAACCAACTTAAACAAACAATCCCCAAATCAATCTCAATGCAATCCCAATTAACAACAGCCCCATCACCCTCTCAAAATAAACACCAAACTCCAAAAACCGTTTACGGACCATTGGTTGTGCAAACATTACACTCACGACCATAAACCAGGCGGCATTAACCATACACATCCAAACGCCATAAAAAACCTGAACTTTCATCGGAGTTGTAGTACTCACAATCGTAGTGAAAATCGCCAGAAAAAAGATAGTGGCTTTCGGGTTCAGCGCATTAGTTAAAAAGCCCATCGAAAAAGATTTAAATAAACTTGGAGCATCAGTATCTGCTTGGCTATTGATTTCAATATTTGTATTCGGCTGACTACGCAAACACTGCCATCCTAAATAAAGCAAATAAGCAGCCCCCGCTGTTCTGATAAGAGACATGAGCCATTCGCTTTGTTGAATCAAAAAACCAATGCCAACGAGGGTATAAAACACATGAACTGAAATGCCAACCCCAATACCAATCGCGGTCATACATCCAATTAAATAGCCATAACGGACACTTTGTCTTACCGTAATCACAAAATCTGGCCCGGGTAAAATGACTGCCATAAAGTGAATAAGAGCCAGCGTTAAAAACTCATGCCCATACAACTGCCACATTTATTCAGCCTCCTTGGCAACGCTATAGCTGACACTGAGCTTTCCTTTCTTAATCTGATAGGACTGAATTTCTATAACACCAATTTCACCTAATGCTGCAACATGAGTCCCGCCACAGGGAAATGCAGAAAACTCACCAAAACCGATTTCGCGAAAACCATCTGCATGTTGCTGAAGATTGGCTGGTAAATTAGCCTGAATATATTGTAAACAATGCTGTTCAAGCGTTTGAGCATCTAACTGCTGAGCTGTGTCTAAAGCAATGAACTGAACTCGTGCATCATGTGACCAGTGCTGTGCTTTTACAGCTTGCCAGCCAAATAAATGCATTACATGTCCAAGCAAATGTCCCGCTGAATGTAAACGGCTATGATAACGACGTCCTGCTTCATCCACTTGTGCGAAAGCCACTCCCAACTCAACAGGTTGTGTGCAGTAATGAATGATTTCCCCTTGTTCAATCGCCACATGTACTACATCAACTTCTGCGATTTTTCCCATATCACTCGGTTGACCGCCACCTTGAGGATGAAATGGTGTTGCCGATAAATGCACGGCGAAACGCCCATCTTCACAAGGATTACACGCTAGAACTTCAACCTCAGCGGCAAGAGCACCTGTTAAATACAATGCTTGTGTCATATTTTTCTACATATACGTTAAGATGAAAAAGATTGTATTGCGATTTCTTAAACGCGATAATCCACTCTAAATCCAAATAACTTTTGCCTCATGAGCACAAATCAAAGTTTAGTTCTTTTAAATGAAATGGCGACTTTTGTTAAAGTGGTCGAGTCAGGGAGTTTTTCTGAAACGGCTCGACAACTCGGGACTACACCATCTGCGATAAGCCGTGCGATTGCTCGCTTAGAACGTGCTTTAGGAACACGCTTACTTTATCGAACCACCCGAAAGCTTCGTTTGAGTGAAAGTGGTCAACAGGTCTATCAACGTTGTTTAGATATGGTTAATGCGGCACAGGCAGTGATGGAAAGTTCAGGCCAATTTCATGTCGAACCGCAAGGAATCATTCGCCTGAGTGTACCAAAAGCCGTTGGACATTTTATGATTCACCCACATTTACCTGAGTTTTTAGAACGTTATCCAAAAATCGATATTCAAATGCTTTTAGAAGACCGTTACGTTGACTTAATTGATGATGAAGTTGATTTAGCGCTTCGAATTACCGAGCAACCCTCTGGCGGCCTAATGGGGCGAAAACTCATTGATATCGATCACTTGATTTGTGCTACTCCTGAATATTTAGAAAAACATGGCATACCAAGCCATCCTCATGATTTAAAACAGCATGAATGTATCTATTTGGGTGAACAAACCAGTGATTCAAAATGGAAGTTTCAACAAGGGAATAAGTCGATTAGTGTTGCTGTGCGTGGCCGTTATGCTGCAAACCATACAGGTGTGCGTTTAAGCGCAGCCCTACAGCATTTAGGCGTAGCCAGCTTGCCATACTTTGTTGCGCGCCATGCTTTACAACAACAAACTTTAGTTCAAGTTTTACCCGACTGGAATTTTAAGACCTATTACAGTGGTGGGCTGTGGCTACTCTACCCGCCCACACGCCACGTACCTCCGAAATTAAGTGTTTTTATTCAATATTTGGCAGATAAATTGGCAGCAGAGCCGACTTTATTTAAGTTCAAATGATATAGATCAAGGAATTAACACGATGAAATCCTACCTTTCTATCTCTAAAGCAATCAGCTAATTCTGTTTTTTTGAAAAAAGTAACCAAAAAACTTTGCCATCTACAGAACCTGACCACTGTTTCCATTGATAAAAAATATCGCAAAAATATTATCTTTATAAATTATGGGCAGGCTGTAGATGAATCTTAGCTCGAGCAAATCCTATCTAGAGTCCTCTTTATTAGAATTATTCAACTAATAAATCTTTTGGATTAATCGTATCGCCATACACTGGTTTCAACGTCTTTTCATAAGCCTGATGAATCACGCCTTCTTTTGCCAATTTTTCTAAATCTTGGTTCAACCAGTCCAATAGCTCTTTATCACCCTTTTTCACTGCTGGTGCGATTAAGTCCTGCTCACCTAAGTTTGTGATGCCAACCGTGTAATTTGGATTTTCTTTAGCCCAAGCTAAAACCAGCAAGTTATCATGTGCAAGCGCAGCACCACGACCATCTTTTAAAGCATCAAAGGTTTCAGTGTTTTGCTCATACTTTTGTAATTTAATTTCAGGATGAGTCTTAGTGAAGAATGAATCAGCCGTCGTGCCTTTATTCACCAATAAAGTTTTATCTTTGAGTTGAGCAATATCAGTAATTGGATGAGTTTTAGGAGACACCACACCCAAAGCAACTTTTAAATAAGGTTTAGCAAAATCGACGACTTCTTTACGTTCTGGTGTAACCGTAAAGTTGGCAAAAATAATATCCACTTTATTGGCTTTTAAATATTCGACACGATTTGCAGCTTCAGTTAAAACAAACTCTACCTTGTTTTCATCACCCAACAAGTCTTTAGCAACATGTTTGGCAATCTCTACATCAAAGCCCTGATTTTTACCTTGAGCATCTAAATATCCAAACGGCGGTTTATCGCTAAATACACCAATACGCACGACACCATTCTTTCTAATCTGCTCAATACTCGACACAGTTTGAGTGCTGTCAGCTGTTTTTTCATTAGATTGCGTGCCTTTATCACATGCAACCAAACCTAAACTCAGCAAAGATGCAGCTAAAACATGCTTTATATTTTGTAAAGTTAGTGTTGTCATTATTTCACCCTATCGTTCTTCTAAAATGTTTATTTGGACAGCAGTGCCTTTATGGACACTGCACATGAATTAATTTAAAAATTATTGGCCTACATCTAAAAACACATTAGGATTTACCGAGTCACCGTAAATTGGTTTTAAGGTTTCATCATAAATTTTGTTAATTTCACCGCTTGTTCTTAGCTGCTTAATTTCAGTATTGAGCCAATTCAATAATTGGGTATTGCCCTTTTTCACTGCTGGCGCAATAAACTCTTGGTCACCAATAGACTGGATACCTGCCACATAACTTGGGTTCTTCGCGGCCCACGCCAAAGCATAAGTACTATCTTGTGAAATTGCGTCACCACGACCATCAGTCAAGGCTTTGAACGCATCGGAGTTTCTTTCAAACTTCAGTAAATTCACTTTCGGATAGTGCTTCGTAAAATAGGTATCAGAACTGGTGCCTTTATTTACAATTAATGTTTTACCTTCCAATTGAGCAATGTCTGTAATCGGCTTGGCTTTAGGCGAGACAATCCCGAAAGCACCTTTTAAATAAGGCTCGGCAAAATCTACAACCTCCTTACGTTCAGGCGTTACTGTAAATGTCGCAAATACAACATCGGCACGGTTTGATTTCAAGAACTCCACCCGATTTGAAGCCTCAGTCACAATAAACTCAACTTTCTTTTCATCGCCGAGCAGATCTTTGGTGACTCGTTTTGCTAAAGCCACATCAAAGCCCTGATTATTGCCAGCACTGTCTACATAACCAAACGGCGGGTCATCAGCAAAAACGGCAACTCGCAGCACTCCATTTTTCTTAATTTGTTCTAAAGACTGGTCTGCTTGAGTATTACTTGCTTGCTCTGTTGAGGGTGTTTTACTACATGCCGTTAATAACACCCCAGCAACGGCAATACTGCTTAATATTTTTATTGAATTGCGTTTAAACATTTATTTCCTCATCATTTAAATCATAAATTTTTTAATACGACAAAATATTTAAAAAGGTTTTAGCCCGCTCTGTTTTAGGGTGTTGAAAAAATTCTTCTGGTGATGCCTGTTCAATAATTTTGCCCTTATCCATAAAAATAATGCGATCGGCAACCTTACGGGCAAAGGACATTTCATGAGTCACAATCAACATGGTCATCCCCTCATTAGCCAACTTGAGTACCACATCGAGCACTTCTCTGACCATTTCTGGGTCAAGTGCCGCGGTAATTTCATCAAGCAAAATGACTTTAGGTTGCATCACCAATGAACGGACAATGGCGATACGTTGTTTTTGTCCACCAGAAAGTTGTCGTGGATAATCGAGTTTTCGTTCAAATAGACCCACTCGTTTTAATAGTTCATCTGCTACTTGTTCGGCTTCATCTCGGTGGCGTTTTTGCACTTTAAGTGGTCCAAGCAAAATATTGTCAATCACATTCATGTGCCCAAACAGCTCATAGTTTTGAAAAACCATGCCAATTTTTTGACGAGCATTGGTCCAGTCCACATCCTTGCCTAACACACCCGAACCTGTTAATCGGATTTCGCCACCTTGAATCGGTTCTAAGCCGTTAATACAGCGCAGTAAGGTGCTTTTACCGCAGCCCGATGGGCCTAAAATGACAACCACCTCTCCTTGTTCTACCTCTAGATCGATGCCCTGTAAAATATGACTTTGTGCAAATGATTTCTGTAATTGTTGTATCGATAACAAAGACATAATTACTCCCAGACCTTTTCTAAATGTGCCGCCAAACGAGTTAATGGATAGCAGATCAGAAAATACAAAATAAAAATAAAGCCATAAATCCACAGAGATGCACTAGGCACAGTCAGAAGCGAATTTTCAATAATTTGCTGACCCACTTTAATGACTTCAACCACACCAATCAGTACTGCTAAAGAGCTGGTTTTCACCATTCGAGTAAATAGATTAATCGCGCCTGGTGTTACACGTTTTAGGCTTTGCGGAAAAATGACATAGATCAATGCTTGAGTTTGAGTCAGTCCCAACGCATAGGCAGAGTCACGTTGATGCCGATCAATTGAGGTAATGGCTGCACGGATCAAATCGCCCATTTCAGCCGTGCCCCATAAAACAAACACCACAACACAGACCCACATTGCAGAAAACTGCCAGTTAAACCATGTTGCAAAGCCGAAATAAAAGACAAATAACAAAACTAAAATTGGAATGATTCGAATTGCTTCTAAATACAGGCGGCACAACGCTTTAATTGCTATGTTTTTAGAGGTCATAATGACGCCTAAAATCGTGCCTAAAATCGCAGAGAAAAATACCGAAATAAACGCAATTTTTGCAGTTGCCCAGAATCCCCACATTAAGCGTTCGAGATGACTCGCTTGAAACAAATAATCAAGTTCCATGGCTCACCTTCCGACTTCTATGCTCCAGATAGCTGGTTAAAATAGACACGGGCAATAAAATAATCAGATAAGCCATGATGAGTAAAAACAAAGCTTCCGTAGTTTTATAATCCATGCCAATTAAGTCTTTGGTGACAAAAAGCAGCTCAACGACAGCAATCGCACTGACCACTGAACTTTCTTTAATCAAGAACAGACAATTTGCGCCAATGGCTGGAATTGAAATAGCAAGGGCTTGAGGAAAAATCACATATCTAAAAATTTGACTTGGCTGCAAACCGATACTTTTGGCAGAGTCAATCTGCCCAATGGCAATAGATTGCAAACCTGCCCGAAAAGCTTCCGCCATATAGCTTCCGCCTAAAAATGTAAGGCCGATTACACCACAAGCGAAACCATCAATTTTGATGCCAAGTTTTGGCAAACCGTAATACAAAAAGAACAGTTGAATTAATAAAGGGGTATTTCGAGATAACTCAATATAGAACTGGGCAATTCTATTTAGCACCCGCACGCGATATGTGATTAAAATGCTGCAAATCAACCCTACAATAATGGCCAAAATAATACTGATAATTGAAATTTTCAGCGTGGTCAAAGTTGCAGAGAAAAATTGCGGCAACACACTATGGATATACTGCCAGTTCAAGGAAAATTCCAAATAATATTAAAACGTTATAAATATCTAGCTTTAGTCAGCGATCAAATATTTGTGTAACGAGTTTATTTTTTTCCCAACTGGTCTAAAACTATTTTTATTAGATAAGCTTTTCTATAAGTTTGATAAATTCGATCTGCCAATAGAAAACATTGAAACCAGCTGTATGCAACTGCTTAAAACATATTCACTACGGCGATAATATTCAAAAAACCAATAAAAAAATCGGACACAAATGCCCGACTTTCATTCAATAATCTTCAGTCTACGAGTTATTTTCTAAGAACATCGCCAATGCTTGGGTCTTTATCAAATACTGATTTTGCATATGGGCAAAGTGGAATCACTTTCACCTCTTTTTCTCGAACAAAAGCCACTAAAGCATCAAGTAATTGTCGACCTACGCCTTGCCCCCGATAATTTTCATTCACATCTGTGGCATCAATAATCAGCATGCCTTCGCCCGCCCATGTATAAGTCATTTCGCCTGCAACGGTCTCGCCATCAAGTAAGCTAAAGCTGCCGTGTTTTGCATCATCTTTTTGTTGAATATTCACAATGAATTCCTCGTATTACGACTCATATTTATTTAAAAATGACTTTATATATCTTTCACTATAAGAACAAATTTACGTGTAAAAAAATAGTCTGTTTTTAGCAGTGAGTCTGTATGCTTTTTAAATACAATTCATGCATAAAACTCATAATTCTATTCGTAATTCTGTGCCTAATCCTCTCAAACCATTGCTGCTAAGCTCTCTGACCAGATTTATTCATTTTATTTATGAATATTCAATGGCTTTGAAATTGGAACTTTTATGTCTTCTTTTGGTCAAATTGAGCAAGATACACATGAAAATATAACACCTTCTTGGGGTGCTGTATTTGTAATGTCACTATGCTGCGCAGTATTAATTGCATCTGAGTTCATGCCCGTAAGTTTACTCACGCCCATCTCTTCAGACTTAAATATGAGTGAAGGCCAAGTCGGTCAGGCGATCGCAATTTCAGGTATTTTTGCTGTTTTTAGCAGTCTGTCGATTAGTCGTATATTTAAGGCATGGGACCGACGTCATATCATTTTGCTACTGACTCTACTCATGATTGCTTCTGGCATTGTTGTTACATTTGCACATTCTGCTGTTTTGTTTATGGTGGGGCGTGCGATTTTAGGCGTAGTTATTGGTGGTTTCTGGGCGATGTCGACCTCAATTGTCATGCGGCTTGTCCCACCTCTGTCAGTGCCAAAAGCACTTGGCCTGCTAAATGGTGGAAATGCGCTAGCCACCACAATTGCAGCACCTTTAGGGAGTTTTTTGGGTTCAATTATTGGCTGGCGTGGCGCTTTTTTCTGTATTGTTCCTATCGCGATCATTGCATTTATTTGGCAATTTAAAAGTATGCCTGCCCTTCCAGCAATCGTGTCAGCCAAGAAATCTAAAAACCCATTTGGTCTACTAAAGCGCCCAATTGTATTTTACGGTATGACAGGAATTTTATTGCTCTTTATGGGGCAATTTGCGCTGTTTACCTATTTGCGCCCCTTTCTAGAAACTATTACTCGTGTCGATGCAGCAATGCTATCCATTTTACTATTGATACTGGGTTTAGCAGGTTTAATCGGTACATTCGTAATTAGTTTAATCCTTCATCGGCATGTTTATCGTTATCTCATTCTTATTCCATTCATCATGGCAATAATTGCGGGAAGTTTTGTGCTGGGTGGTGAGCATTTGTGGTTTGTTGCCATATTGATGGGCTTATGGGGTTTCATCGGTACTTCGGCACCAGTCGCATGGAACACATGGCTTGCACAAACCCTACATCAAGATGCCGAAGTTGGTGGTGGTTTGATGGTTGCGATTATCCAGTTTGCAATTACTTTAGGAGCAACTGTCGGTGGCTTGTTATATGACTCACATGGCTATAGTGCTACGTTTTATATGAGCGCCACGATTTTGCTATTAGGCACTCTTACTGCTTTTATTACATGGCGAAGTGCTACTCACGCAACACATCAATAACCAACCTTAATGCAGGCGAAAGCTGTCTACGATGTGGATAGTACAGGTGATATCCGGGAAACTGGATACTGTACTCCTCCAATACCTGAACAAGTTTACCTTGATCGAGATCTTGTTGGATCAGTTCTTGCGGAATGTAAGCCAATCCAAATCCAGCTCTAACCGCCTCGACAATATCGTAGCTTTCATTAAATATCCATTGCCCTTGGATTTTGATTTTTGTTTCTTGACCATCCTTCACAAATTCCCATGCATACACACTGCCTTGGGTCGTCAAACGATAGCCAATACATTGATGATTGACCAGTTCTTTAGGGGTTGTGGGAATTCCATATTGTTCAAAATATGCGGGCGTTGCTATCACTGCCATTTTGACATCTGCGCTAATACGTACCGCAATCATGCCATCAGCCACGCGGCTCCCGAAACGAACGCCTGCATCAAATCGCTCTGCCACAATATCCACCATACCGCTATTGGCCGCTAACTCAACTTGCACATCAGGATAGTGGCCTGCAATCTTTTCAAGTTTTGGAATAAGCACTTCCCGTATTGCATGGCTACTGGCATTAATCCGAACTGTGCCGGCAGGCTGATCCCGAAATGATGTTAAAAGCGATAATTCATTATCAATCTGATCGAAGCTGGCACTAATGGTTTGTTTTAATCTTTCGCCTGCTGCCGTTGGTGAAACACTACGTGTGGTTCGAGTCAAAAGCAACATCCCTAAACGTTCTTCTAAACCGCGAATGGTATGGCTTAGCGCAGACTGTGATATTCCCATTTTTCCTGCGGCCTTCGTAAAACTGCCCTCTCGCGCCACCATTAAAAAAGCATAAAGATCATTATAGTTTTCTTTGTTTATCATCTGCTTTTATCTCTTTTCAAAGTTCAATCTCATTATAGATGATAAAACCATTCATGAATATTACTCATAAGTCCATGTTTATTTTTTAGACTAATTATTAAAAAGAAGATTAGCTACAATCTCTACCAAGCAGTGATTATTAAGATATAGACCAGCTTAAGCATAAAAGATGCATGATTTTATTATGACAAGAGATTAATAAATTCTACTCATAACTTTAGGCTAACTATTCATAACTTCTCTGTATTTTTTGCTTTCTCTTAAAGAAGTGAGGCTATTCAATAATGGTTAATCACAAATTTTTTCGAGGTTTGCTTAGCATATTTTTATTGTTATCAGTCACATCGATTTGTTATGCGACAAAACCGATTGGCAAAAATCAACAAAGGTTATCGATGATGAAAATCCGTATTGATATTGAGGGATCAAAGCAACCGCTATTTGCAACATTAGCCATGACACCCACCGTTCAAGATTTTGCCAAGCAGCTTCCGTTGACATTAATTCTTAAAGATTATGACTCTACTGAGAAAATAGTCGATCTACCCCACAAGTTATCTACCCAGAATGCGCCTCAGGGCTATGCGGGCAAAGCTGGTGATCTTACCTATTATGCGCCATGGGGTAATCTGGCTTTTTTCTATAAAGATTCAACTGTTGGCTACGCTAATGGTCTCATTTTGCTTGGGAAACTTGATGCTATTCCCCAAGAGTTCAAGCAAAAACAATCCATCAAAATTTCAATTTCCCAAATCAAATAAGCATCTATCTATTCATCCATTTACATTATTTAAATTGAGGTATTTATGACTACATCTCCCCTGTTTAAAAAGCTTAAAACTCATACGGCAGCGGCAATTTGTGCTGCAACGATTGGTTTATTTTCTTCAACCTCAGGTATGGCGGCAGATATGTCTAACGGCGCAAATAATTTTTATCAAAGCCAGCAAGTCACTATTCAAAAAGTGACTTTTAAAAATCAGTACAATATGGACATTGTTGGGAACTTGGTCATCCCTAAAAATTTAAATAAAAAAGTTAAAGCCCCTGCAATTGTTATTGGCCATCCCATGGGAGCCGTAAAAGAACAAAGTTCTATGCTTTATGCACAGAAACTGGCTGAACAAGGTTTTGTAACGTTGGCGATTGATCAATCATTTTGGGGTGAAAGTGCAGGCCAACCTAGAAATGTAGTTGCTCCAGATATTTATGCAGAAGCCTTTAGTGCAGCTGTAGATTATTTAGGAACGCAATCTTTTATTAACCGCGATCGTATTGGGGCTTTAGGTATTTGTGGAAGCGGTAGCTTTGTGATTAGCGCCGCAAAAATTGACCCGCGAATGAAAGCAATTGCTACAGTTAGTATGTATGACATGGGAGCTGCTAACCGTAATGGCCTGCGCCATGGCCAAACATTAGAACAAAGAAAGCAAATGATTGCTGAGGCTGCTGCACAGCGTTATGTTGAGTTTACAGGTGGTGAAAAGAAATATACCAGCGGAACTACGCATGAGTTAACCGCAGATACTCATCCTATTCAGCGTGAGTTTTACGACTTCTATCGTACACCTCGCGGTGAATATACGCCAAAAGGTTCATCACCTCTGTTAACAACACACCCGACGTTAACCAGTAATATAAAATTTATGAACTTCTACCCATTTAATGACATCGAGACGATCTCACCACGTCCAATGCTTTTTATTACGGGCGATCAAGCTCATTCAAAAGAATTTAGTGAAGAAGCTTATAAACTCGCAGGCCAACCGAAAGAGCTTTACTATGTTAAAGGTGCTGGGCATGTCGATTTATATGACCGAGTTGATTTAATTCCTTTTGATAAATTAACTTCATTCTTTACTCAAAATTTAAAATAATTGAGTAACTATAGGGGTTTTACGGAACCCCTATAGGTTTAATGGAATTCTTGAACCAAGCTATTTATATGGGCCACGGCTGCTGTTCGGTTTTCTACACTAAGCTTTTCAAAAACATGTTCTAAATGCTTGTTTACCGTCCGTGGACTCAATTCTAATATTTCCGCTATATCCTTATTGGTTTTCCCTAACAATAACCAGTGCATGACTTCTGCTTCACGTTGAGTCAACTGTGGGCAATATTTTAAGATATCAGTGACGTCTAATGCAGGCGTAGAAGTCTTGATCTGTATAAGATAATTTTTAGCAATGGTCGCTTCTGTCTGCCATGGGCTTAACAACAACAACTGTAATTGTTGTGACGGAGTTGAATAAAAACAGCTTTTTAACTTTTTGGGATCTTTTTCTTGCTGCAAGTCCGCAAACCATGTTTTTAGACCTAATTCAAAACCCGTTATTTCCGTTAAATGATCATTTAGCAAATCATTGGCTTTTTGTGTCTTCCAGACAATTTCCCCATGAACGTCAACCGCGATAATGGCTGTGTCAGTAGCATCAATGACCTGTTTTTGTTGTTGCAACAGTTTGGCATGTGCCAGATGCGTTTTGACTCTTGCAAGTACTTCCTCAATATTTAGAGGCTTGGTCACATAGTCGACTCCTCCCACCTGAAAGCCACGTACAATATGTTCTGTTTCAGATAAACCAGTCATAAAAATAACAGGAATAAACTGGGTAATTGGACTTGCTTTAAGCTGTATACAACTTTCAAAACCATCCATGTGTGGCATATTACCATCGAGTAAAATCATGTCTGGTAAGCATCGGTGTGCAATCTCAATTGCACTTAATCCATCCGTTGTGACAAGCACGCGATAGCCCGCCTGATCTAAACTTTCATGCAATAAACCTAAATTTTCTGGGACATCATCAACAATTAGAATTACGGCCTGTTCAGCCGATGAAGAATAAGGAAAAGAAACTGGTTGCGTACTCATCGTTTATCCTGAATCAATCGTTGTGCTTGTTTTAAATCAAATTTACGAATTAATTGAGAAATCTGCTCCCACAATTCAGCCTGTTCCGGAAAATCATATAAATATTGCTTTAATGCCTGTTGAATTCCACGAATATAACCTTGTCCAATCAACTCATCTAAATGTTGTAAAGCTTGTGGCAGGCTCTGAGCATGATTTATTGTTTTATTATTTAGCTCACGCATCTCGGACTCTGGCTGTGCTGCCAATATTGGTGAAATAGGGGTTAAAACAAGTGAGTCGGTCGATTGTTGTGCTAATGGGGGTAACTCTTTTGCATCATCAATCCAGCTCAATCCAAGCTTATCGCCAATTTTGCTTAGCAATAAATTCAAATCAATTGGCTTTAACATAAAGTCTTCACTTAACACCGCCTCTTGCGGATTGACCTCGCGCTCACCCGCATTGGCCGAAATAATTAAAATCGGTACATTGGTAATATTGTTCTGTCGCAATAGTTGAGCGGTTTCTCGTCCTCCCATGAACGGCATATTCAAGTCCATTAAAATCAGATTGGGCTGAAATAGAGGAACCTGTCTTAAACAATCAATACCAGATTCGGCTTCTTCTGTAATAAATCCTAAAGGCTTTAAAAAGTTGACCACCAGCCCTCGATCTACGGCCTCATTATCAACTACTAAAATTCTTTTGCGTTCGCCTTGATAACCAATAATCTGATTAGAATGTACATTTGATATTGGATGAACCAGTTCTTTCGAGGGCAAATAAAACTTAATTTTAAATTGTGACCCGTGATTAAGTTGGCTACTCACAGATAACTGCCCACCGAGTAAATCAACCAATAATTTTACAATAGGCAAACCCAGACCTGTTCCGGTGAAGCCACCTTGAACCACATTACTGCCTCGTTCAAACGGATTAAAAATCCGCTCCAGATCAGCCTCGGCAATGCCACAGCCTGTATCTATAATTTCAAAATAAGCTGTTTGAAAACGATAATCGACTTTTAAGGTAATGGTACCTGTATTGGTAAATTTTAAAGCATTGCCTAATAAGTTAATGAGTATCTGTTCAAGACGTTTTTTATCGGTACGTACATAGTGCGGAAGCTTATCACTAATCTGGTGTATGAAATTTAAGTGCTTCTGCTCAAACTGTGGTTGAAACATCTGAATTATTTGTTCTATAAAATTTGGAAAATGGATATCCACCATATTTAAAGAAATTTTACCCGTTTCAATCCGTGCTAAATCGAGTAAACCATCGATGAGCGACGTCAAATGCTGTCCACTTCTGCTAATGACCCCTAATGCCATTTTGCCCTGTTCAGATAGCTGTTCTTGCTTTTGAATTAATTGGCTATAACCCAAAATACTATTTAATGGTGTTCGAAGTTCATGACTAATTCCAATCACATAGCGGCTTTTTGCCTCGTTCGCCCGTTCAGCGACAATTCTTGCATCTTGCAAATTTTGAGATGTAACTTCATGAGCAGCAATTTCATCAATCAATAATGCTGTTTGTTGATGGGTCTCGATTTCAGCTTTACGGCGACTTTCATCGTTTAATACTAACCACCATGCAGCCACACTAAGCAATAGAAATAAAATGGTGTAAATTTTTACAAACAGTGTAAATAGTTGAGGAACTGCTGCTGCATTAATGGTTTCTAGATAGGCTTTTTCTTGAATATAAACCAGACTCAAGCTCACAGCCAAAACAATAGAAAGTCCTAAAGTCAGTAATAAATATAAACTGACCCGACTATTTAATCGGCTGGCCCATCGTGCTGGTAAATAACGCCAAATCGCATTTTTTAGTTGTACCGACCAACGGGCTTCGGGCTTACATAAATCGTGACAGCGTGCTTCTAGCGAACAACATAAAGAGCAAATTGTACCGTTATAGGCTGGGCAACCTGCCATATCAGCCAGTTCATAGTCCCGTTCACACACCACACAGTTAGCAACTGAAGTCGCTTGAATTTTTTCAGGTTGGCGCGCAATGTAATATTTGCCTTTGGTTAAGTAGGCAATGACAGGAACACATAACACAGCGCTTCCTAAGGCAATAAAACTTGCTAATCCTTTAGCCATCAATCCGAAAAAGCCCAAATAACTAAGCATCGATAAAACAGAGGCAATCAGTAAGGCACCCACACCTACTGGGTTAATGTCATATAAATAAGCACGGCGAAATTCAATTCCCTTCGGGCTTAAACCTAAAGGCTTACAAATAATTAAATCGGCAACAACGGCGCCAATCCATGCCAAAGCAACATTGCTATATAAACCTAAAATGCGTTCAACTGCATGGCTAATACCCATTTCCATCAAAACAATGGCAATAAAAACGTTAAAAAGAAGCCAAACAATTCGCCCCGGATGGCTATGAGTTAAACGGGCAAAAAAGTTTGACCATGCCAATGAGCCAGCATACGCATTGGTCACATTAATTTTAATCTGCGCCACACATACCAAGGCTAAAGTGAGTATTAAGGCGATTTGGGGGTTTGGAATAAATTGCTGGTAAGCAATCCAATATAAATATGTGGGGTTATCGAGTTCGGCAACTGGAATAAAAAGCTGAAAAGCCAAAACCATCAACAACATGCCCATCAAAACTTTTAAAAAACCAAAAATAATCCAAGATGGACCACCTAAAAAAACAGCAAAACGCCATGCAGTTCTATTTTTTTCTTGCTGCGGTAAGAAACGTAAATAGTCGGCTTGCTCACCAATTTGGATCACAAATGAAAAAATAAGGGTGCACGCCGCACCAAAGTAATACAGATTAAAATCGGTCGAGTTTGAAACCGCACCAACAAAATGCAGACTACTACTTAAAATTTGTGGCTGTTTCCAAAGTACAAAAACCCATGGCAACAACAGCAATAAGAGCCAGATTGGTTGCGTTACTGCCTGAACTTTGTTAATAAAACCAATGCCTTTAACCACTAAGGGTAAAATAACCAAAGCAGAAATTAAGTAACCAATAACTTGGGGAATGCCAAGGGCAAGCTCAAGTGCCATCGCCATAATTGCAGCTTCAAACGCAAGCAAAATAAAGGTAAAGCTGGCGTAAATCAGGGAAGTAATGGTCGAGCCAATATAGCCAAAACCTGCACCACGGGTGAGCAAATCGACATCTACATTATATTTTGCAGCGTAGTAACTAATCGGCCAACTGGTTAAGAATATGATGGTACATACGACTATTGCCGCCCACAGCGCGTTGCTAAAGCCATACTGCCAAAGCATGGTCGCTCCAATGGCTTCCATAGCCAAGAAGCTAACTGTCGAAATTGCGGTATTGGTAACGGTCCAAGGCGACCATTTACGTACTGATGTGGGCGCATAACGGAGCGCATAATCTTCGATACTTTCATCTGCCACCCAAATATTATATTCACGGCGCGTTTTGATCACACGTTGTGGCGCTTGTTGGGGGCGTGAAGAATCTGGCATAACACTCATGTTTGGCATGTGGCTGGTATTAAACCCAGCAATCCTTATGCCAAAAGTCATTTATCATCGCGATTTTCTCGAATACGCACATATACGCAAAATAACGTATTTCCAATTTTCATCAAAAATCACACACTCAAATTCATCAAAAAACAATGATCAATATTTGTGTTGATTGACCGAAAACGATTGGGAGATTGATGTTATGAGTGTATCTGAACATCCAAATCTGGACACTGTGCAAGGTACAGATTCACAAAAAGCAGT